>Ga0222425_100280_pt1 | contig 19275 bp, 17 predicted proteins | sample 2B1ome_2_FD_180089 | JGI IMG/M metagenome (GOLD analysis project Ga0222425, IMG submission 180089) | Enriched microbial communities from leaf-cutter ant dump, University of Wisconsin, Madison, United States - 2B150A (version 2) | ecosystem: Environmental > Terrestrial > Nest > Insects nest > Nest... | reverse complement strand
GTTGAACGTGGTCAGGATGGCGTTGGTGGACTGCGACTGCAGCAGGCGCTCGGCCACGCGGGCGCGCAGGCGGCTCATGGGCACGCGCTGCTCGGGGCGGCCGCTCAGGTCTTCCTTGCCGGCGGGCGCCGCCACCTGGGGCAGTGCCTTGGTGGGCACGCCGGTGGGAATCACGCTCGGTGCCGCGACGGCCTTGGCGCCACCGGCCACGGCGGCCAGTACGTCGCCCTTGGTCACGCGGCCATCCTTGCCCGAACCGGCCACGGCCGAGGCGGACAGGTTGTTCTCGGCCAGCAGCTTGGCGGCGGCGGGCATGGCCACGTCGCCCTTCGATCCGCCAGCAGCAGCCGGGGCTGCGGCAGGCGCTGCAGCAGGAGCGGGTGCGGCCGCAGCCGTGGCAGGAGCAGCCGCGCCGGCCTTGCCCTCGGTGTCGATCTTGGCGATGAGCTGCTCGGCCACCACAGTGGCACCGTCGCCCTGCACGATCTCGGACAGCACGCCCGCAGCGGGCGCGGGTACTTCGAGCACGACCTTGTCGGTTTCGATCTCGATCAGGATCTCATCCACGGCCACGGCCTCACCGGCCTTCTTCTTCCAGGTCAGCATGGTGGCTTCCGCCACGGATTCGGACAGCTGAGGGACTTTGACTTCTACGATAGCCATTTTGAATTCTTTCAGTAGGGGTTCTTCTGTTCTGTGTGCGTTCGGGTTGCCGGCCTTACTTGGTCAGGACAAACCCCTTGAGCTTGGCGAATGCGGCATCCACCAGCGCCTTCTGCTGCTCCTGGTGCAGGTGGGCATAGCCCACGGCCGGCGAAGCGGACGCTGCGCGGCCGGCATAGCCCAGCTTCTGGCCTTCGAGCATGTTCTCGTGGATGTTGTGCTGGATGAAGAACCAGGCGCCCTGGTTCTGCGGCTCGTCCTGGCACCACACGATGTCCGTGGCGTTGGGGTACTTCTTGAGCTCGGCAGCGAAGGCCTTGTGGGGGAACGGGTAGAGCTGTTCCACGCGGAGGATGGCCACATCGTCGTCCTCGCGCTCGGTGCGCTTCTTCACGAGGTCGTAGTACACCTTGCCGGAGCAGGCGATCACGCGCTTGACCTTGGCGGCCTTCTTCACGATGGCCTCGTCCTGCTCGGGGATCACCGTCTGGAAGCTGCCCTTGGTGAACTCGGACAGCGGCGAGGTGGCGTCCTTGTTGCGCAGCAGCGACTTGGGCGTCATGATGATCAGTGGCTTGCGCAGGTCGCGCACCATCTGGCGGCGCAGCACGTGGAAGATCTGGCTGGCCGTGGTGGGCTGCACCACTTGCATGTTGGTGTCGGCCGCCAGCTGCATGAAGCGCTCCAGGCGGGCCGAGCTGTGCTCGGGGCCCTGGCCTTCGTAGCCGTGCGGCAGCATCAGCGTGATGCCGTTGACGCGGCCCCACTTCACCTCGCCCGAAGCGATGAACTGGTCGATCACCACCTGCGCGCCGTTGGCAAAGTCGCCGAACTGCGCTTCCCAGATCACCAGGGTGTTGGGATCGTTCGACGCATAGCCGTATTCAAAGGCCAGCACGGCCTCTTCCGACAGGATGGAGTCGATGACGACGAACGGGGCCTGGTTCTCGGCCACGTTCTGCAGCGGGATGTAGGTGCCTTCGTCATACTTCTCGCGCTTCTGGTCGTGGATGACGGCGTGGCGGTGCGTGAAAGTGCCGCGCCCGCAGTCCTCGCCCGACAGGCGCACCGGATAGCCCGAGGCGACCAGCGACGCAAAGGCCATGTGCTCGCCCATGCCCCAGTCCACCGGGATGTCGCCCCGGCCCATGGCGGCGCGGTCGTCATAGACCTTCTTGACGAGCTGGTGCGGCGTCACGCTGTCGGGGATGGCGGTGATCTTCTCGGCCAGACGCTTCCATTCGGCCAGCGGGATGGCGGTGTCGCCGGCATCCGTCCACTTCTTGCCCAGGAACGGGCTCCAGTCCACGGCGTACTTGCTCTTGAAGTTGGTCAGCACCGGGTCCACCGTATGCTTGCCGGCGTCCATGGCGACGCGGTAGGCCTTGACCATGTCGTCGCCCAGGGTCTCGCCCAGGCCCTGCGTGGCCAGCTTGTCGGCGTACAGCTTGCGCGTGCCGGGGTGCTGGCCGATCTTCTTGTACATCAGGGGCTGGGTCAGCGCGGGGGTGTCCTGTTCGTTGTGGCCCAGCTTGCGGAAGCAGATGATGTCCACGACCACATCCTTCTGGAACTCCATGCGGAACTCCAGGGCGAGCTGGGTGGCCAGCACCACGGCTTCGGGGTCGTCGCCGTTCACGTGCAGCACGGGCGACTCGACCATCTTCACGATGTCGGTGCAATACAGCGTCGAGCGCGCATCGCGCGGGTCGGATGTGGTGAAGCCGATCTGGTTGTTGATGATGATGTGCACCGTGCCGCCCGTGGAATAGCCACGGGTCTGGGCCAGCGCCAGGGTTTCCTGGTTCACGCCCTGGCCGGCAAAGGCCGCGTCGCCGTGCACGAGCACGGGCAGCACCTGCTTGCCATGCGGGTCGGCGCGGCGGTCCATGCGGGCGCGCACGGAGCCCTCGACCACGGGGTTCACGATTTCCAGGTGGGATGGGTTGAAGGCCAGCGACAGGTGCACCGGGCCGCCGGGGGTGGTCACGTCAGAGCTGAAGCCCTGGTGGTACTTCACGTCGCCCGAGGGCAGGTCTTCAGGGGCGGTGTGGTCGAACTCGGCGAACAGGTCCTTGGGCATCTTGCCCAGCGAGTTCACCAGCACGTTCAGGCGGCCGCGGTGGGCCATGCCGATGACGATTTCCTGCACGCCCTTGGCGCCGGCGGACTGGATCAGCTCGTCCATGGCGGCGATGAAGCTCTCACCCCCTTCGAGGGAGAAACGCTTCTGGCCGACGTACTTGGTGTGGAGAAAACGCTCCAGGCCCTCGGCGGCCGTGAGGCGGTCCAGGATGTGCTTCTTCTTTTCCCCGCCGAAATTGGGCTTGCTGCGGATGCTTTCCAACTTCTCCTGCCACCAGCGCTTCTGGTTCTGCTCGGTGGCGTACATGTACTCGGCCCCGATGGAGCCGCAGTAGGTTTCGCGTAAGGCATTGATCAGTTCGCGCAGCGTCATCGACTCCTTACCGAAGAACGTGTTGCTGGTGTTGAAAACGGTTTCCTGGTCCGCGTCGCTGAAGCCGTAGAACGAAGGCTCCAACTCGGGAATGGCGGGACGCTCAGTGCGCTTCAAGGGGTCCAGGTCGGCCCAGCGCTGGCCCACATTGCGGTAGGCGGCGATCAGCTGCTGGACGGCGGTGCGCTTGCGACCCAGTTCGGAATCCGCGCCCGTGGCGACCACGACCTTGGTGCCGCCCTGCTTGGCGCGCTCGGCGAAAGCGTTGATGACGGGAAGATGGGGAACGTCCTTGGCATTGGAACCATCGACCGCGGGCACGTGCTGCAGCGCGTCGAAGTATTCGCGCCACGTGTCGGGCACGCTGCCGGGGTTTTCGAGGTAGTTCTCGTACATCTCTTCGACATAGGGCGCATTGCCGCCGAAGAGGTAGGTGTTGCCTTGGTAGGCTTGATAGACGGACGTTGTCTCGCTCATATTCCGCTGACCTCCGCTTTCCTTGGGAAAGCATTAGCTGGTTGAGAAACCTTCCGCGACACGGCTGAACCGGTTGGCGGATGCGACTGTGGCTGGGAAGGGCCTGGGGTTGCGGCAGTCATTGTGCCACTGAATTACATTCCGGGTATCTCATTGACCTGCAACAACATGACGCCTGCCACCCTCCAGTCCAAAGCCTTCCTGCTGCTGCTGACCCTCGTCACCATCGCTTTCGGGGCCATCCTGTGGCAGTTCCACGGGGCGGTCTTCTGGGGCGTCATCCTGGCCATCCTGTTCGCACCGCTGCACCGCAAGCTGCTGCGGCGCATGCCCCGGCGCCCCACCCTCGCGGCACTTTGCACCCTGGGGCTGTGCCTCGTCATCGTGATCCTGCCCATGACGGTCATCACGATTTCCCTGATCCAAGAGGCCACGGCCATCTATGAGCGCGTGCGTTCCGGGCAGCTGAACTTCGGCCTGTACCTGCAGCAGGTGCTTGCAGCCCTGCCCGCCTGGGCGGCCAACCTGCTCGACAGCCTGAACCTCACCTCCATTGCCGACCTGCAGGAGAAATTCTCCTCCGTGGCGGTACAGGCCAGCCAGTTCGTCGCCGGGCAAGCACTGAGCATTGGCCAGAACACGCTGGAATTCATCGTGAGCTTCGGCATCATGCTGTACCTGCTGTTCTTCCTGCTGCGCGACGGAGCGAGCCTCGCACTGCGCATCGGCCGCGCCACCCCGCTGGACGAAGCCCACAAGCGCCAACTGGTGGACAAATTCACCACGGTGATCCGGGCCACGGTCAAGGGCAACATCGTGGTGGCGGCATCGCAGGGCGCGTTGGGGGGCTTGATCTTCTGGATTCTGGGCATCCAGGGCCCCGTACTGTGGGGCGTGCTGATGGCCTTCCTGTCGCTGCTACCCGCCGTGGGCGCCGGGCTGATCTGGGTGCCCGTGGCGATCTACTTTCTTGCGACGGGTGCAGTGTGGCAAGGGGTGGTGCTCACCGCCTTCGGCGTGTTCGTGATCGGCCTGGTGGACAACGTGCTGCGGCCCATTCTGGTGGGCAAGGACACCAAGATGCCCGACTATGTGGTGCTGATTTCCACCTTGGGCGGGATGGCCTTGTTCGGACTGACGGGCTTTGTCATCGGGCCGGTGATTGCGGCGCTGTTCATCGCCAGCTGGGATTTGTTCGCGCCAAGCCCGGGCCGTGGAGCGGCGAAGTAATTTGAAGGCGCAAAAAACGCTATAATTCAAGGCTTTGCAGCAATCGATTGGATTGGCTGCAACAGGTTGGGACGTTAGCTCAGTTGGTAGAGCAGCGGACTTTTAATCCGTTGGTCACAAGTTCGAATCTTGTACGTCCTACCACCCTATTTCAAGGCCTCCTTCGGGAGGCCTTTGTTTTTTGCTTTCTCGGAAGCCACAGCCAATCTATCCAGCACCCAGCCCGCCGCGCACTGGCCGAACGTTGCGGTCACCGCCACGACCGAGCCATAGCCATGGCAGTTCAATGTGCCGTCGCCTTCGATATTGCAGGAGGCATCCGGGGCCGCCACGGCTTCCCGGCTGAAGACGCAGGTCACGCCCATCTTCTTGCCATCGCGCGCGGCGCGGTGGTGCTTGCGCAGCCGGTAGCGCAATTGGGCCAGCAACGGATCGTGCGTCGTCTGCGCAAGATCGTCGATGTCTACCTTGTGTGCATGCCGTTTGCCACCCGCCGCGCCCACCGCGATGTGCAGCAGGCCCGCCGCCTGCGCCCAGGCCGCGATGGCCGTCTTGGCTTTCACCTGATCGCAGGCGTCGATCACCGCATCCACGCGGTGCGGCAACAGCTCGGGCCAGTTCTCCGGGGTTGCGAAATCATCGACGCAATGGACGGTGCAGCCCGGGTGTATCTGTGCGATACGGTCCCGCATGGCCAGGACCTTGGCTTGGCCTACCGTCCCGGTCAGCGCGTGGATCTGGCGGTTGATGTTGGACTCCGCGACGTGGTCGAGGTCGATGAGCGTGAGCTGTCCCACCCCGCTGCGCGCCAGGGCTTCTGCGGCCCAAGAACCCACGCCGCCGATCCCGACCACCGCCACGTGCGCCTGGCGGATGCGCTCCGCTCCCTGGACGCCATAGAGCCGTGCAAGGCCGCCGAAGCGGCGCTCCAGCTCGAACGCATCCACGGACATTACTTGAGACGGGAAAGACGCTCTTTGGCCGCGCCTGCGGCTTCCGACTGCGGATAGGCCCGCATCAGGTCTTCCAGGGTCTTGCGGGCCGCACGCGTGTCCTTGAGCTCGATCTGGCAGTTGGCGATCGACAAGGCGGCCTCCGGCGCGCGCGCGTGGGAAGGCGCCTCCGACAACATCAGCTTGAAGTTGTTGATGGCTTCCTTGTAGTCGCGGGTCGCATACTGGGCGTTCCCCAGCCAGAAGCGTGCGGACGGCACGAAGCCGCTGCGGGGGTACTGCCGCACGAACGCCGCGAACGCCGTGCTGGCATCCGGGAACTTGCCCGAGCGGAAGACGGCCAGCGCCGCTTCGAAGTCGCGCTTCTCCGCAGGGTCGGCCTGGAACTCCTGGCCGTCCAGCGTGACCTTGACGGGCTCGAACTGGCGCAGGCGTTCGTCCACGCCCTGCGCCATGTCCTTCTGGCGCCGCTGCAGGTCGGCGGCATCGCGCAGCAATTGCTCGTTCTGGCCGCGCAGCTTGGCCTGCTCCACGCGCAGGGTTTCTATCTGCGTCTGCAGGTCCAGGAGGCTTCGGCGCAGCTGGCTGTTCTCTTCACCCAGCCTGCGCACCTCCTCGGCCGTGCGCTGCTGGGATCCCTGCAGGCCATCCACGCGCTGGCGCATTTCCAGGATGGCGCGGCGGGCTTCGTCGTCCTCGAACAGGGCGGCATGGCCGGAAGGCAGCAAGGCGGCGCAGAGCGCCACCGCAGCCAGCCCCTTGAGGGGGAAACGCAGGGCAAGCACGCGCATCATCAACGGTAGGACAGTTCGGCGCGGCGGTTCTGCGCGTAGGCGTCTTCAGTGCTGCCCTGCACCGCGGGCTTTTCTTTGCCGAAGCTCACGGCTTCCATCTGGCTGTCGGGCACGCCCAACAGGCCCAGGGAGCGGCGCACCGCCTCGGCACGCTTCTGGCCCAGGGCCAGGTTGTATTCACGGCCGCCACGGTCGTCGGTGTGGCCTTCGATCATGACCTTGCGGCTGGAGCCCGATTTGATGAAGCGCGAGTGCGCTTCGATCAGCGACTGGAACTCCGGCTTGATCACGTAGCTGTCGTAATCGAAATACACGATGCGGCTCACGCCCACGGGGCCCGCTGCATCGCGTGCCGATTGGCCCAGGTCCACGCCGGCCACGCCGCTCTGGGCCGTGTTGCCGGAATTGGCGCCGCTGTCGGCGCCGCCCATGGTGGACGTGGCGTTCTTGTCTTCGACGGGCACATCGTCCAGCTTGACGCCGGAGCTGCAGCCGGCCATGAGAGCGACGACGGTAAGGGCAAGGGTAAAACGTTTGATCATCCGAAATTCTCCTGAAAACTTGATAACTGAAGGCGCAGATAAGTTCATTGCTTTTGGTACGGGCCCCAATCCGGCTCGCGGATATCGCCCGCCTGTCCGGCAAGGCGTGCCTTGATCTTGCCGTCCAGCGTGGTGGTCATCAGCGCCTCGCGCCCTTGCTGCTGGGTCGCATAGACGATCAGGCGGCCGTTGGGCGCGAAGCTGGGGTTCTCGTCGGCCGTGGTGTCGGTGATGGCGTTCACCGTGCCGGACGACAGGTTCATGACGTGGAGCTTGAAAGCGCCGCCCACGCGGGAGATGTAGGCCAGCCAGCGGCCGTCCGGGCTGATGCTCGGCGAGATGTTGTAGCTGCCGGTGAACGTCACGCGCTCGGCGTTGCCGCCCGACACGGGCACCTTGTAGATCTGCGGCGCGCCGCCCCGGTCGCTCACGAAGTAGATGCTGCGACCGTCGCTGGAGAACACGGGCTCCGTATCGATGCCCGCGCTTTGCATGAGGCGGCGGGGCTCGCCGCCATTGGCATCGATGGTGTAGAGCTGCGAGCCGCCGTCGCGACTCAGCGTCACGGCCAGGGTGCGGCCGTCCGGCGCCCACGCGGGCGCGCTGTTGGAGCCGCGGAAGTTGGCGATCAGGCGCCGGCGGCCGGACGCCACCTCGTGCACGTAGACCACGGGCTTGCGCGACTCGAACGACACATAGGCCAGCTGGCCTCCGCTCGGCGACCACGCGGGCGAAATGATGGGTTCGGGGCTGGACAGCGCCGACTGGGCATTCTCGCCGTCGGCGTCCGCCACCCACAGGCTGTGCCGCGGGCCGGTCTTGGTGACGTAGGCGATGCGGGTCGAGAAGATGCCCCGCTCGCCCGTGAGCTTTTCGTAGATGAAGTCCGCGATGCGGTGGGCCACCAGGCGCAGGTCGCCCTGTGTGACGACGAAGCTCTGCCCGCCCAGGTCCTGCCCCTTGACCACGTCCCAGAGGCGGAACCGCACGTCGAAGCGGCCGTCCGACAGGCGCGTGACGCTGCCAGCCGCCAGGGAGTCCGCGCTCTTTTGCCGCCACAGGGCCACGTCGGGGCGCGCGGCCTCGTCCAGCGCCGCGCCGGAGGCGTCCACCGAGCGGAACTGGCCGCTGCGCTCCAGATCGGCCAGCACGATGGCCGAGATCTTCTGAGGCGCCTGCGCTTCTCCACGGAAGGGTGCCACGGCGATGGGCAACTGGGTCAGCCCGACCCCCGTGACCTCGACGCGGAACTGCGCGAGGGCGGGGACGGCGGGAGAGGCGATCAGCGCGGCCAGCACGTGGCGGCGCAGGAGATGCGGCGAAGCCGCGGAAGGGAGTGGTGCAGGGATTCGATCTGTGGTCATTGGCATCCAGCAGTGGCCGAACAAATGCCGAAAGGCAACCCCGAATGTTACACACAGCGGGAAAACCCCTGTGACAAACTGTGCGCCGCACCAGGGTTTCGTGCTCTTTTTTTTGAAAACCGTCCGCTGGGTATCCGAAACGTAAAATCCCGGCCACATGCAAGCCACCGACACGGGCGCAGCGGCCGCCAGCGCCACCCCTCCTCCCTCCACGACACTGACTGCGCGTCTCCAGCGCCTGTCCGTCTATTTCGGCAACCAGCGGCTGGCATGGAGCCTTGCCATCGTGGCCACGCTGGTGGGGGCCATCACCGAGCCGCTGATACCGGCCTTGCTGCAGCCCCTGCTGGACCGGGGCTTCACGCAGGGAACGCTGGACCTGTGGATGGTGCCGCTGGCCATCCTGGGCGTGTTCCTGGTGCGCGGGCTCGCCCAGTTCGTGGGCCAGTACGCGCTGGCGCGCATCGCCAACGAGGGCATGCTGACGCTGCGCCAGGCGCTGTTCGACCGCGTGCTCGCGGCCGAGATGGGACTGTTCGCGCGCCAGTCGGCCAGCGCGCTGTCCAACACCGTGGTTTATGAAGTGCAGACCGGCGCCACGCTGCTGGTGCAGGCGCTGCTGGGGCTCTCGCGCGACGGCTTCACGCTGGTGGCCCTGCTGGCCTACCTGCTGTACCTCAACTGGCAGCTCACGCTGATCGTGGCCGTGGTGGTGCCGGGCGTGGCGTGGATCATGAAGACGCTATCCCGGCGCCTGTACCACCTCACCAAGAGCAGCCAGCAGGCCACGGACGAATTGGCCTACGTGGTGGAGGAAAACGTGCTCGCCCACCGCATGGTGCGCCTGCACGGCGCGCAAGCCGGCCAGGCCCGGCGCTTCGCCCACCTGAGCGGGAGCCTGCGGCGCCTGGCCATCAAATCCACCATCGCCTCCGCGGCCATGACGCCGCTCACGCAGCTGCTGGCGGCGGCGGCGCTCTCGGCGGTCATCTGCATCGCGCTGTGGCAGAGCCGCGGCGCGGTGGACGCCAAGGACGTGACCGTGGGCGGGTTCGTGTCGTTCATCACCGCCATGCTGATGCTGATCGCGCCCATACGGCGGCTGGCCGACGTGGCCAGCCCCATCACGCGCGGCGTGGCGGCGCTGGAGCGCGGCCTGGGCCTGCTGGGCAGCACGGGCGCGGAGACCGGCGGGCACTACCGCGCCGACCGCGTGCAAGGCGCACTGGCGCTGGACCAGGTGACCGTCTCCTTCGGCCCCGACCACGCCCCCGCGCTGGACCGCGTGAGCCTGCGCGTGGAGCCCGGCGAGGTCGTCGCCCTGGTCGGCCCCTCGGGCGCGGGCAAGACCACGCTGGTCAACCTGCTGCCGCGCTTCGTGCTGCCCGCGTCGGGCGAGATCCTGGTGGACGGGCACCCGCTGGCCGACTGGGACCTGGCCTCGCTGCGCGCGCAGTTCGCCATGGTGAGCCAGGATGTGGTGATGTTCAACGACACCATCGCCGCCAACGTGGCCCTGGGCCATGCGGTGGACGAGCAGCGCGTGCAGCACTGCCTGGAAGCCGCCAACCTGGCCGCGCACGTGGCCGCCCTGCCCCAGGGCATGCACACGGTGGTCGGCCACAACGCCACGCAGCTCTCGGGCGGGCAGCGCCAGCGGCTGGCGATCGCGCGGGCGCTCTACAAGGACGCGCCGATCCTGATCCTGGACGAGGCCACTTCCGCGCTGGACACCGAGTCCGAGCGCCTGGTGCAGGACGCCCTGCAGCGTCTGATGCAGGGCCGCACCACGCTGGTCATCGCGCACCGACTGTCCACCATCGAGCACGCGGACCGCGTGGTGGTGATGGAGCGCGGACGCATCGCCGAGCAGGGCACGCACGCCGAACTGATGGCGGCGGGCGGCCTGTACGCGCGGCTGCAGACGCGGCCGGCCGATGCTTGATATTCAAAAAAGATAGCTGCTCGCGCTTGCTGGATAAGCGCTAGAGGCCAATTTGACCAATATTTTTAGCGGCTTGCTACCACTTGCCCCGGTTGGGCTGCCGGCGCCGGATGGCGGCCGCGATCTTCTCGGCCGACTCGGTGCGGCTCACGCGCATCGCGAAATCGTAGGCAGTTAGGCCCAGCTGGTTCTTGAGCGTGGGGTCGGCGCCCTCGTCCAGCAGCAGTTGCACCGACTCGGTCGAACCGTAGTGCGCCGCCATCATGAGCGGCGTGGTTCCGTTGGGCGAGGCGGCGTCGATGTAGGCATGGTTCTCCAGCAGCAGAGCGATGATCTGCGTGTGCTGCGGCGAGCCGGCGGACGCCGCGTAGTGCAGCGGCGCCCAGCCGGTCTTGTTCACGTCCGCGTCGCGCGCCAGCAGGGCGCGCACGGCGTCCAGGTTGCCCTTGAGGGCGGCCATCATGAGCGGGCTCTCGTCCTGCGCGTTGCGCGCCTCCACGTTCACCCGCCGCGCGGCGAGCAGCGCGTTGAAGGCCTTGGGGGAGCCGTTCTGCAGCGCCAGCACGAGCCCCACCTGCCCCTTGGGGTTGCGGGTGTTGGGGTCGAACCCGCGGCGCAGCAAGGCGGTGATGGCGTCGCCATCGTCGCGCAGGATGGCGATGAAGAAGTCTTCGTAGGCCCCGGCCACGGCATGCGGCGCGGCGAGTGCCAGCACCGTGGCAGCGAGGGCGGCGCGGCGATGCACGGTCATGGCGCGGTCACTCCCTTGAACAAGGTTTCAAAATTGCGGCTCGTGGCCTCGGCCACCGCCTCGACGGCGATGCCCCGGGTCGCCGCCACCTGGCGGGCCACATGGGGCACGTACGACGGGTTGTTGGTCTTGCCCCGGTAGGGCACGGGGGCGAGGTAGGGGCTGTCGGTCTCGATCAGCATGCGGTCCAGCGGCACGTAGGCCACCACGTCGCGCAGCTCCTGGGCGCTCTTGAAGGTGATGATGCCCGAGAACGAAATGTAGTAGCCCAGGTCCAGCGCCGCGCGCGCCACCTGCATGCTTTCGGTGAAGCAGTGGAACACGCCGCCCGCCTGGTTGCCGGGGCCGTCCTCGCCCTCCTCGCGCAGGATGGCCAGCGTGTCGTCGCTCGCGCTGCGCGTGTGGATGACCAGGGGCTTGCCGCAGGCGCGCGCCGCGCGGATGTGGTTGCGGAAGCGCTCGCGCTGCCACTCCAGGTCGGCGATGCTGCGGCCGCCCTTGCGGTCTTCCATGCCGTAGTAGTCCAGCCCCGTCTCGCCGATGGCGACCACGCGCGGCAGCGCGGCGCGGTCGAGCAGGTCCTGCACCGTGGGCTCGGCGATGCCTTCGTTGTCGGGGTGCACGCCCACGGTGCTCCAGAAGTTGCCGTGCGCCAGGGCCAGGGCATGCACGTCCCCGAATTCTTCGAGCGTGGTGCAGATGCACAGCGCGCGGTCCACCTGCGCCTCGGCCATGGCCTGGCGGATGGCGGGCAACTGGCTCACCAGTTCGGGAAAGTTGAGATGGCAGTGCGAGTCGACGAACATGTGGTTTCAAAAAACAAAAATGCCGACCTGCCAGCGCGGGTCGGCACGGGGCGCGAACAGCGGGTCAGATCGTCTGCGTGGGCCGGTCGGAGCCCAGGGCCGTGCCCAACAGCTCCTCGATCTTGGCCTTGAGCTGGCGCGACTTCTCGTCCTTGGGGAACTGGATGCCCACGCCCTGCGTGCGGTTGCCCGCCGCGCGCGCCGGGGTGACCCAGGCCACGCGGCCGGCCACCGGGTAGCGCTGGGTGTCGTCGGGCAGCGTCAGCAGCACGTAGACATCATCGCCCAGCTTGTAGTCGCGCTGGGTGGGGACGAAGATGCCCCCTTCGGCGAAAAAGGGAATGTAGGCCGCGTACAGGGCCGCCTTTTCCTTGATGGCCAGCTGCATGACGCTGGGGCGGGGCGCGGTGGAAGGACTGCTCATGGGGTCGTGTGGGCGGCGTGTTGCCTGGAGTGTAGGGTGTTTCGCGCCTGGGCGACAAGCGCCTCCAGCATGAGGCCGGCGTTGAACGGATGGTCCGCCGTGCGCGCCGCCTTGACCAGCGCGCGCGACCAGCGCGTGAGCGCGCCCACCGGCGGCAGCGCCTTGGGCAGGTCGGCGGGCGCGAAGTAGCGCGGCGCCGCGCCCACGCTGGCGGCCAGCAGGTCATGGCAGAGCTTTTGCAGCGCGTCGATGGCCTGGGCGGGCGCCCAGTCGCCCAGGGCAGTCACGTCGCCCTTGGCCATGGCCTGCGGCAGGGCGCTCCAGGCCTGCGGGCTGCGGCCCGAGCGGGCGAGCGCCAGGGCGTCCTGCGGACGGCTGCCAGACGCGCGCAAGAAAGCGGGCGCGGCATCCGCGGCCACGCCCTGCCCTTGCAGCCACTGCAGCATGTCCGCCTCGGCGGGCCAGGCCATGGTGTGACCCAGGCAGCGGCTGCGGATGGTGGGCAGCAGCTGGTGCGCAGCCTCGCTGGCGAGCACGAAGCGCACGTCGCCGGGCGGCTCCTCCAGCGTCTTGAGCAGCGCGTTGGCCGTGACGTGGTTCATCTGCTCGGCCGGGTACACCAGCACGGCCTTGCCCCGGCCCCGGGCGGAGGTGCGCTGCGCGAACTCCACCGCGTCGCGCATGGCTTCCACGCGGATTTCGCGGCTGGGCTTGCGCTTCTTGTCGTCGATGTCGGCCTGGGCCTTTTCGGACAGGGGCCAGCCCAGCTCCAGCATCTGCACCTCGGGCATCAGCACGCACAGGTCGGCATGGGTGCGCACGTCGATGGCGTGGCAGCTGGCGCACTGGCCGCAGGCGCCGTGGGCCGCGGGCTGGTCGCACAGCCAGGCGCGCACCAGTTCCAGGCCCAGCGCGTACTGGCCCAGGCCGGACGGCCCCTGCAGCAGCCAGGCGTGGCCGCGCTGGGCCAGCAGCCGGGTGCGCTGGGCGGCGATCCAGGGGGCGATGGCGGCACCGTCGCTCACCGCGGCCCCCCGTTCGCGGCCACCATGATGGCCAGCCAGCCCCGGCGCACGAAGACGCTGGTGAGCTGCTGCCACACCTGGTGCCGGCCCTGCGCCGCGTCCAGGCGCGCGAAGCGCTGGGGCGCAGCGGCGGCGCGGTCGGCATAGCCCTGGGCCACGCGACGGAAGAATTCCACGGGCTGGGACTCGAAGCGGTCGGGTACGCGCGCGCCGGCCAGCCGCTCGGCGGCTGTTTCCGGCGCGAGGTCGAACCACACCGTCAGGTCGGGTTCACGCATCAAATCGGCCTGTGGCGCAAGCCCCGTCTGCGCCAGGCGCTCCAATGTCGATAGCACGCCGAGATCGAAGCCGCGCCCCGCGCCCTGGTAGGCGAAGGTGGCGTCGGTGAAGCGGTCGCACAGCACGACCTCGCCGCGCGCGAGGGCCGGCTCGATCACGTTGCGCAGGTGGTCGCGGCGGGCGGCGAAGATGAGCAGCGCTTCGGTGAGCGCGTCCATGGGGTCGGCCAGCACCATCTCGCGCAGCTTCTCGGCCAGCGGTGTGCCGCCGGGTTCGCGGCTCACGGTGACGGTGCGGCCCTGTGCGCGGAAGGCGGCGGCCAGCCCTTCGATGTGCGAGGACTTGCCCGCGCCGTCGATGCCCTCGAAGGTGATGAACAGGCCCTGGGTCATTGCCCACCCTTCTGATAGCGGTTCACGGCGCGGTTGTGCTCCTCCAGCGACGGGCTGAAGTGGCTGCTGCCGTCGCCCTTGGCCACGAAGTACAGGTTGCGCGTGGGCTCGGGCAGCACGGCGGCCACCAGGGAGGCCTTGCCGGGCATGGCGATGGGCGTGGGCGGCAGGCCGGCGCGGGTGTAGGTGTTCCAGGGCGTGTCGGCCTGCAGGTCGCGCTTGCGCAGGTTGCCGTCGAACTTCTCGCCCAGGCCGTAGATGACGGTCGGGTCGGTCTGCAGCAGCATGCCCACGCGCAGGCGGTTGACGAAGACCCCGGCGATCTGCGCGCGGTCGCTGGCGCGGCCGGTTTCCTTCTCGACGATGCTGGCCAGGATCAGTGCCTCGTCGGCGGACTTGAGCGGCGTGTCGGGCGCGCGCTGCGCCCAGGCGGCCTCCAGCCGGCGGTCCATGGCGTGCAGGGCGCGGCGCAGCACGGTCATGTCGCTCGCGCCCTTGGCATAGGTGTAGGTGTCGGGGAAGAAGCGGCCCTCGGGATGCTCGCCGGGGCGGCCCAGCTGGGCCATCAGGGCCTCGTCGCTGAGGCTGGCCGAGTCGTTGCGCAACTGCTCCTCGCGCGCCAGCGCCTGGCGCACCTGGCGCCAGTTCCAGCCCTCCACCAGGGTCAGGGCGCGCAGGGATTCCTCGCCGCGCACCAGCTTGGCCAGCAGGCTGCGCGGCGTGGTGCCGGGTGGCAACTCGTAGTTGCCGGCCTTGATGGCGCGGTCCTGGCCCGAGAAGCGGAACCACCAGTAGAGCAGTTGCGCATCGGCCTGCGCGCCCGCGGCCACCGTCGCCTGCGCCACGCCGCGCGGCGTGGTGCCGGGCTCGATGGCCAGCTCCAGCGCCTCGCCGCCGGTCACCAGGGGCTGGTGCAGCCACCAGAACGCGGCGCCGCCGGATGCGATCAGAACCAACGCGATGAATGCCAGAAAACGCCGCACAACCCTGCTGTCCGTATGTGTGAAACGGGCCATCATAATTCAGCGATGACCTCTCCCTTGAACGGCATTGCCCCCCTGTCCCATCTCGGCGTGATTTGCGTGGAAGGCGAAGACGCCGCCAAGTTCCTGCACGGCCAGCTGACCCAGGATTTCGCCCTGCTTGGCCCGGACCAGGCGCGCCTCGCCGCCTTCCTGTCGCCCAAGGGGCGCATGCTGGCGAGCTTCATCGGCTTCCAGCGCGGCCCCGCCGAGATCCTGCTGGTCTGCAGCCGCGACCTGCTCGCGCCCACGCTCAAGCGGCTGTCCATGTTCGTGCTGCGGGCCAAGGCGAAGCTGATCGATGCCACGGCCGACTTCGCGCTGGTGGGGCTGGCGGGCGACGCCGTCCCGGGCGGCGCCCAGCCTGCCTGGACGCGCACCGAGGTGGGCGCCGCGTCGGTGGTCCACCTGTACCCGGCGGACGGCCAGCCGCGCGCGCTGTGGGTGGCGCCCGCCGCCGAGCGCGCCCCGGCCGGCCCGCCGCTTGGCGAGGCCCTGTGGCTGTGGAGCGAGGTGCGCAGCGGCGTGGCCACGCTGTCCGCGCCCGTGGTGGAGGCTTTCGTGCCGCAGATGCTCAACTATGAATCGGTGGGCGGCGTGAACTTCAAGAAGGGCTGCTACCCGGGCCAGGAGGTGGTGGCGCGCAGCCAGTTCCGGGGCACGCTCAAGCGCCGGGCCTACATCGCACATGCGCAGTCCGACGTGGCCGTGGGCGCCGAGGTCTTCGCCGCCGGCGACCTGGAGCAGCCCTGCGGCACCGTGGTGCAGGCCGCGCCCGCGCCGGGCGGGGGTGCGGACGCCATCATTTCCATCCAGATCGCCTCGGCCCAGGGCGCGCTGCAGGTGAGCGCGGCGGATGGCGGCGTGCCGCTCACGCTGCTGCCGCTGCCCTACCCGCTGCTCGAAGATATTTGAATGAAATTGGGCTCCAGCGCTTGTCCAGCAAGCGCTGGCAGCTCACTTTTCAGTAGTAAAACTACAAATCTCGCGCCATCGCGATATGGACGATGCCCGCCTCTTCATACGGCTCCCCCGCCACGGCGAAGCCCGCGCGGCGGTAGAAGCCCTCGGCGCTGCGCTGGGCGTGCAGTTGCACCTCGCGGTCGCCGCGCGCGCGGGCGGCGTCCAGCAGCGCATCGAGCAGCTTGCGGCCCCATTGCGTGCCGCGCACGCCCCGGTCAACCGCCATGCGGCCGATGCGGCCCACGCCGGGCGATTCCTGCAGCAGGCGGCCGGTGGCCACAGGCACGCCCAGGCGGTTGTAGAGCACGGCGTGGCGGGCCGTGGCGTCGAGCGCGTCGGCCTCGATCTCGGGGGCGATGCCCTGCTCCTGCACGAACACGGCGGTGCGCAGGCGGCCCGCGTCGCGGCCCAGGGCGTTCCAGTCGCCGGTGGCCACCTCGGTCATCTCGGCGCCCGCCTCGTAGCCTTCGAAGAGCGCGCGCAGGGCCGGCGGCACGGGCCGGGAGGTCTGCGTGGCCGGGTCGGCGAACACGTAGACGAGTTCGCCCGACACCAGCAGCCGGTCGCCGGTGAAGATGCCCGCCTGGAACAGGATGGACGAGTTGCCCACGCGCGCGCACCGCATGCCCACGTCCAGCGTGTCGTCCAGGCGCGCCGAGGCGTGGTATTCCACCGTGGCCTTCTTCACGTACAGGTCGCCGCCCAGCGCGTGCATGCTGGCCTCGTACGGCAGCGCCAGGGCGCGCCAGTAGTCGGCCATGGCGGTGTCGATGTACATGAGGTAGTGGGCGTTGAACACGATCTTTTGCATGTCCACCTCGGCCCAGCGCACGCGCAGGCGGTGGAAGCATCGGAAGTCACTGCGTTGCATGGTTCGTCGTCTCACTCCGTGGGGAAAAAAGCCGCGCGCAGCGCGCGGGCCGCGTCGGCATGGGCCTGGCGCGCCTCGGGGATGGCGCGGCCCATCTTGATGAATTCGTGGGTCACGCCGCGGTAGATCTCCAGCGCGACGGGCACGCCGGCCAGCCGCAGCTTGTCGGCGTAGTCCACGCCCTCGTCCACCAGCGGGTCGCATTCGGCCAGGCCGATCCAGGCGGGGGCCACGCCATCCACGTCGGGCGCCAGCAGCGGGGCGAAGCGCCAGTCCTCGCGCTCTGCGCGGCTTTGCACGTAGTTGCCGAAGAACCAGCTGATGGCCGGCTCCTCCAGCACCAGCCCGCGCGCATAGGTGGCGTGCGAGGGCGTGTCCTGGTGGGCTGCGCAGCCCGGGTAGAACAGCAGCTGCAGCGCCAGCGGCAGGCCCGCGTCGCGCGCCAGGATGGCATTGACCGCCGCCAGCGTGCCGCCCGCGCTGTCGCCGCCGACGGCCAGGCGCGCCGGGTCGGCGCCCAGTTCGCCCGCGTGCGCGGCCAGCCACGCCAGCGCGTCCCAGGCGTCGTGCGCGGCGGTGGGAAAGCGGTGCTCGGGCGCGAGGCGGTAGTCCAGCGACACCACCATGCAGCCGCTCAGGCGCGCCAGCTCGCGGCACAGGATGTCGTGCGTCGCGATGCTGCCGATGGTGAAGCCGCCGCCGTGCAGGTACAGCAGCAGGGGCAGGCCCGCTTCCTGGCTGGGCGCGTAGAGCCGCGCGGGCAGCGCATGGCCGTCGCGCGCCGGGATGCGCAGGTCCTCCACGCGCGCAAGCGCGGCCTTGGGCACCTCCAGCACGCCCGCGCCGGCTGCGTAGGCGGTGCGCGCGTCCTGCGGCGAGCGGGTGTGCAGCGGCGGGTGGCCCGCGCGCGCCATGCGTTCGAGCACGCCGCGCATCTGCGGGGTCAGGCGGGTGTGGTGGATGTGCAGTTCCGGGTGGCTCATTTGAACGTGACGCGCACCGGCGCGGCGCCCGGCAGGCCGTCGTAGGTGGCGGTGACGGACAGGCCCGCCTTGGGCGGCAGCAGTGGCGAGAACGAGCCCAGGCTGATCAGGTCGCCCGGCTGCATCGCCAGCCCCTCCTGCGCCAGCGCGCCGGCCAGCCACACCACGGCGTTGAGCGGGTGCTCCAGGATGTCGCTGCCCTTGCCGCCGCCCAGGCGGACGCCGCTGGCATCGGTCAGCGACACGTTCATGTCGGCCAGCGCCTTGAGCAGCGCATGGCGCTCGGCCCGGTAGGCGGGCACGGGCAGCGGCGCGCCGGCCACGCCCAGGCGCGCGCCCACGTTGATGGCCGTCACGCCCGCGCCGTTGAGCTGGGGCGGGGCCTGCACCATGAGGTCAGGGAGTTCGATGAAGGGGATGACCTGGTCGATGGCGTCGAGCACGTCCATGGGTGTCTTGGCGTGGTTGATGGCGGTGCTCTTCACGCGCACCAGCATGTCGGCCTCGTACAGGGCGCGGGCGCCGAAGGCGGCATCCACGGTGGCGCCACCTGCAACATTGCCTTGGAGCACCATGCCCTCGTAGAGCTTGCCCCACACGGGCTTGTCGGTGTTGAAGCGCTTTTGCACCGCCGGGTTGGTCAAGCCCGCCTTGTAGCCCACCACCTTGCCCAGTTTCTGCGCGAGCAGCGCATTGACCTTGGCGCGCGTGCAGGCGCCGTCGGCGTCCGACAGGTTCTGCGGGTTGGGCGCGGGTGTCCTGGCCGTGTAGTGGGCCACCAGCTCCGCCGCCTGCGCGTCGGTCAGGCATTCGGCCTGCGCGGCTGTCGCGCAGGCGACGGCCAGGGCCAGTGCGGTGAGGGTTTGCTTCGTTTTCATGCACGTCTCCTGGTTGTAGAGTTGTTTCCAGTCATCGTAACTGCACTACCACCCCACCATGGCCTTCATCTACTACGTTACCCAGATCCAGTTCGAATTCGGCGCCGTCAAGCTTTTGAAGCAGGAGTGCGAGCGCGCGGGCATCACCCGCCCGCTGATCGTGACGGACCCCGGCGTGAAGGCCGCGGGCGTGCTGCAGAAGGCGCTGGACGCCCTTCACTCCCCATCCGGCGGCCTGCCCGTGGCGGTGTTCGACCAGACGCCGTCCAACCCCACCGAGGCTGCCGTGCGCGCCGCCGTCGAGGTCTACAAGGCCAACGGCTGCGACGGCCTGATCGCCGTGGGCGGCGGCAGCGCCATCGACTGCGCCAAGGGCATCGCCATCGCGGCCACGCACGAAGGGCCGCTCACGCACTACGCCACCATCGAGGGCGGCTCGCCGCGCATCACCGAGC
>Ga0222425_100275_pt1 | contig 20205 bp, 19 predicted proteins | sample 2B1ome_2_FD_180089 | JGI IMG/M metagenome (GOLD analysis project Ga0222425, IMG submission 180089) | Enriched microbial communities from leaf-cutter ant dump, University of Wisconsin, Madison, United States - 2B150A (version 2) | ecosystem: Environmental > Terrestrial > Nest > Insects nest > Nest... | reverse complement strand
GCTCAAGGGCAGCAAGATGTGGATCACCAACAGCCCGGTGGCCGACGTGTTCGTGGTCTGGGCCAAGGAAGTCTCCGAAGGCGGCGCCGTGGGCCCCATCCGCGGCTTCGTGCTCGAAAAGGGCATGAAGGGCCTCAGCGCCCCCGCCATCCACGGCAAGGTCGGCCTGCGCGCCAGCATCACCGGCGAGATCGTGATGGACGACGTGTTCGTGCCCGAGGAAAACGCCTTCCCCGAAGTGCAGGGCTTGAAGGGCCCCTTCACCTGCCTGAACAGCGCACGCTACGGCATCGCCTGGGGCGCCCTGGGCGCGGCGGAATTCTGCTGGCACACCGCGCGCCAGTACACGCTGGACCGCAAGCAGTTCGGCCGGCCGCTGGCCGCCAACCAGCTCATCCAGAAGAAGCTGGCCGACATGCAGACCGAGATCGCCATCGGCCTGCAGGCCTGCCTGCAGTTCGGCCGCATGAAGGACGCGGGCACGGCCTCGGTCGAAGGCACCTCCATCATCAAGCGCAACAGCTGCGGCAAGGCGCTGGACATCGCCCGCCTGGCGCGCGACATGATGGGCGGCAACGGCATCAGCGACGAGTTCGGCGTGGCGCGCCACCTGGTGAACCTGGAAGTGGTGAACACCTACGAGGGCACGCACGACGTGCATGCGCTGATCCTGGGCCGCGCGCAGACCGGCATCGCCGCGTTCTCGAACTGAACCAGACTCCTGAAACGATAGCTGCCGGCGCTTGATTCACAAGCGCTGGCGGCCTTTTTCATTCAAATATTGCCATGACCTCCTCCAACGCAGGCGCCCTCGCGGGCATCAAGGTGCTCGACCTCTCCCGCGTGCTCGCGGGCCCCTGGTGCACGCAGGTGCTGGCCGACCTGGGCGCGGACGTGGTGAAGGTCGAGCGCCCCGGCAGCGGCGACGATACGCGCCACTGGGGCCCGCCCTTCCTGAAGGACGCCGACGGCAACGACACCGGCCAGGCCAGCTACTACACGGCCTGCAACCGCAACAAGCGCTCGGTGACCATCGACATGGCGACGGCCGAAGGGCAGGCGCTGATCCGCCAGATGGCGCAGCAGGCCGACGTCGTGGTCGAGAACTTCAAGGTCGGCGGCCTCCGGCAATACGGCCTGGACCACGAGAGCCTGCGCGCGCTGAACCCGCGCCTGATCTACTGCTCCGTCACCGGCTTCGGGCAGGACGGCCCGTACGCCGAGCGCGCGGGCTACGACCTCATGGTGCAGGCCATGACGGGCCTGATGAGCATCACCGGCCGCGCGGACGACGCGCCCGGCGGCGGCCCGCTGCGCGTGGGCGTGGCCGTCATCGACCTGTTCACCGGCCTGTACGCCAGCAACGCCATCCTGGCCGCGCTGCACGTGCGCGACAACGGCATCAACGGCACCGGGCAGGGCCAGCACATCGACATGGCCCTGCTCGACGTGGGCATGGCCGTGCTGGCCAACCAGGCCTCGGGCTTCCTCGCCACGGGCCAGTCGCCCGGCCGCATGGGCAACAGCCACCCCAGCCTGGCGCCCTACCAGGACTTCCCCACGCAGGACGGCAACATGCTGCTGGCCATCGGCAATGACGGGCAGTTCCAGCGCTTTTGCGCCGCCGCAGGCCAGCCGCAGTGGGCGCAGGACGCGCGCTTTGCCACCAACACATTGCGCGTGCAGCACCGCGCCGAGCTGATCCCCGCCATGGAAGCCGTCACGCGCACCCGCACCACGGCCGCATGGATCGCTCTGCTGGAAGACAAGGCCGTGCCCTGCGGCCCCATCAACACCGTGGCCCAGGCCTTCGACGACCCGCAGGTGAAGGCGCGCGGCCTGGCCGTGACGCTGCCGCGCTGGAAGGCGGGCGAAGCAGCGGGCGACGGCGTGGAACAGATCACCGGCGTGGCCAGCCCGCTGCGCCTGTCGGCCACGCCGCCCGTGCTGCGCAACGCGCCGCCCGCGCTGGGCCAGCACACCGACGAGGTGCTGGGCGAGATGGGCCTGGATGCGGCGCGCATTGCAGAACTAAGGGCGGCCGGCGTTCTCTAGTCCAGCAGGCAGTCCGTCACCTCGTCCGAGAACCGCATCAGCCGCCCGTCCAGCACCACGGCTTCCGAGCCCTGGGGATCGGGCGCCGCACGCGGCACGCCATGGTCCCGGAGCGCCTGCGCGCAGCCCGCCCAATCGCCGCCGGGCTCGGGGGTGTTGATGGAGCCCCATGACAGCGCGCCGCAGACGTTGTCGCCAAAGCCGTGCCGCGCCCGCCAGTCGGCGCCGTGCTCCAGCAGAAAGCGCGTGAGCGCGGCGTCGCCCCGGAACACGGCCAGGTGCAGGGCCGTGCCGTCCCAGTCGCCGCCGTGTGCGTCGATGGGCCAGCCCAGCTGCACCATCAGCCGCACGGCGGCGGCGCAATCGGGCTGCGCGGCCAGCTCGGGCAGCAGCCGCTGCTGGGCGTCGGTCAATGCCTGCACCAGCCCTGGCTGCCCGGCCAGCAAGGCGCGGGCCTGAGCCTCGTCGCCCTGGGCGCAGGCGGCCACGAAGTATTCACAGGCGGGCACGTCGCCAGCGCCCACGGCTTCGCGCAGATAGGCCGCCACCTCGGGCAGGCCGTAGCGCAAGGCCTGAATGTGCGCCGGGGTGCCGTCGGCGGTGCCTGCGGCGGGGTCCGCGCCCGCTTCCACCAGCGCCCGCACGTGCGCCAGCGAACGCCGCCGGCGGATGGCCCAGAGCAGCGGCGCGGTGCCGCCGGGCAGTTGCTCGTTGGCGTCCGCGCCATGGGCCAGCAGCAGGCGCAGCGCGGGCAGGTCGTCCATGTCCAGCACGCGGCACAGGGCGTTCGTGCCCGGCACGCGCGCGCCGGCCTCTAGCAGCAGGCGCGTGCATTCCAGGCTGCCCAGCGCGTGGTACAGCGACTCGCCATCGTTGGGGTCCGCGCCCGCGTCCAGCAGCAGGCGCGCCATGCCCGCATGGTGGTTCTGCCCGGCCGCGCCGTAGAGCGCGGACAGGCCCTGCGATGCGTCCGGCGCGTCGAGCGAGGCCGGGGGCCAGCGGTTGCCCACGCGCTGGTTCGCGTCGGCCCCCGCCTCCAGCAGCAGCGCCGCGCAGGCCTGCAAACGGTCCGCGAAGGCCGGCAGCCGCGTCAGGCTGGAATGCGTGACGGCAATCAGCGGCGGCAGCCGCAGCGGGCCGCCGGGGCGGTGCACCCAGCCCGCGTCCTGCGCCACGGCTTCGCGCAGGCAGGCTTCGTCGCCCACGGCGCAGGCCAACCAGGGGTCGTCGCCCAGGGCGACGGCGCCATCGGCCCACAGGCGCTCGGCCAGCCGGGGCCGCGCGGTGTGGTTGCCGCCCGCGATGTCGCCGGCATAGACCAGGCGCAGCCATTGCTGCACCGCGCGTTCCGGGTCGTCCGCCAGCGCGCGGCGCGCCAGCACGAAGCCCTGGAAGTCCGCCCAGGACGCGAACCCGTGTTCGCGCGCCAGGCAGTGCTGCGCATCGTGCAGCCGGGGTTCGGGCACGCCCAGGCGCCGTGCGGCCTCGGCGTCGCCCTCGCGGCCACGCCGCAGCAGGTCCTTGGCTTGTTTCTTGAGATGGCCCAGGTCGGGCCGTGCGGGAATGCGTTTCACGAGAACCTCCGTGCATTCATCGCCGACGGCCCGCACATCCGGCAGCACAAAGGAGTGGACGAATCAGCTCGGTGAAGCGTCGGCAAGTGGGTTCAACCCTTTCCGCGGGCCCGGATGCGGCTTGCAACCGCGGGCTGCATCTTAGCCTGCCCAGAGAATTCAAGCCAAATCGGCCTCCAGCGCTTGATGGACAAGCGCTGGCAGCTATCCTTTAGCTAGCAAACCCCGTCACGCCAGCGTCCGGAACTGCGCCATGGTGCGCAGGCAGGCGGCGGCTACCTCGGTGCCTTTCTTCACGAAGTGCGCCCGGAAGAAGCCCACGTGGTCCTCGTGCTCGTGGAAGTCGCGCGGCGTGAGCACGGCGGACATCACCGGCACGCCGGTGTCGAGCTGCACGCGCATCAGGCCGTCGATGACGGCGCTGGTCACGAACTCGTGGCGGTAGATGCCGCCGTTCACGACGAGCGCGCAGGCCACGATGGCGTCGTAGCGCCCGCTGCGTGCGAGCCGCTGGGCCAGCAGCGGGATCTCGAAGGCGCCGGGCACTTCGAAATGCGCGATCTGCGCCGCCGGCAGGCCGTTGCGAGCGAACTCGGCGACGGCCGCGTCGCGGGCTTGGTGGACGATGTCCTGGTGCCAGCCGGCGCAGATGATCGCGACATGCCCGGTGGCGGGGGAGGTGGAGGAAATGGTCTGATTCATGGTCTTGTCCCGAAACAAAGGAAAGGTTTGGCCAGAATCAGGGCGCGCGAACGGCAAGGCCTTCCGCATGGCTGCGGAAGGCCCATTGGCTTCGCGATCTCTTTCATCCGGACTGTGACCGTCGGCTCTGGCATCTCACCAGATCTGCTGACCCCGGGCCAAGGCCCGGGCGCTCGCGGGCTCCCGCGCACCGTGTCAACCGGTGCACGAATACCGCCGGTGGGGAATTCCACCCCGCCCTGAGAACGCTGCCGGCGCCTGGAGGGGCGCCGGACGGTGGATTCTAAAGTTCAGAACACCACGCCGTAGCGGATCTGCACGAAGTCCTCGCCCGGGTTGGGCTTGCGGATGCCGCCGTTGGACACGTGGCGCACCATCAGCATCAGCTCGTGCCGCCGGTGGTCGCCGAAGTTGAAGCCGATGCCCTGGTGGTCGGTGAAGTTGAAGCGGGTGCTGAAGGTCTTGTGCCGCGTCGCGTAGTGCCCGTCGAGCACCGACAGGCCGATGCCGCCTTCCATGAACCACGCGGATTCTCCGCCGTTGAAGCGCAGCCGCAGCGTGGGCACCAGCGCCAGCTGCGTCCAGTTGCGGCGCTCGGTGGCGGCGGTGCCGCCCGGCGCGCGCCAGTGGGCGATGTGCGCATCCCAGTGCCCCGTGAGCTCGCCGCCCAGGAAGGCCCTGCGCCACGCCCAGGGCAGCTGCACGCCCACCGAGGCCAGGCCGACATCGCTGGCGGCCCGGGCGCCGTCGATGAAGACACGCCGGGGTTCGCCGGCCTGGCCGGCATCCTGCGCATGGACTGCGCACGACAGGAGCGCGAGCGCCAGCAGGGCTGCGCCGCGCGGCGCGAGGCGCGGGCGGGGGGAGGGAAAGAGGGGGCGGGACATCATCGAGTGCACGGTACGGACTCCGACAGGATGGAAAACGGTTACATCGCTGTCGAATTTACACAGGCCCGCGCCCGCCAGCGACCCCTTGCGGCCCGCGGCCGTGTAGGCGGACCGGCTGACCGCCGGTCGGCGCCCGCTGTCAGCCCGCCACGTCAGTTCGCCACGGTGAAGCGCTGCTGCACGTGCCGCGGCGTCTCCAGCTCGTCCACCAGGGCCACCGCGAGGTCGGCCACGCTGATGCCGCCGGGCTGCTCGCCGTTCATCAGCGGCGCCTCGGTGCCGAGGCGGTACTGACCGGTGCGCTCGCCGGGGGCCAGCAGGATGGGGGGCGAGAGGAAGGTCCAGTCCAGCGTGCCTTCGGTGCGGATCCAGTTCAGCGCCTCGCGGGCGGCCAGGGCGCCCTGCTTCCATTCGGCGGGGAATTCGGGCGTGTCCACCAATTGCACGCCGGGCGCGACGAACAGGCTGCCCGCGCCGCCCACCACCAGCAGGCGGCGCACGCCGGCCTGCTTGGTGCCGTCGATGATGGCGCGCGTGCCCTTCAGGAACTGGTCGTGGATGTCGGGCACCGTCCAGCCGGGGTTGTAGGCGCTCACCACGGCATCGTGGCCTGCGACGGCCCGGGCGACCTGGGCGGCGTCCTGGGCGTCGGCCGCCACCACGGTGAGGCCCTCGCGCGCGGCGAGCTTGGCGGGATTGCGGGCCAGCGCCGTCACGCGGTGGCCGCGCTGCAGCAGTTCGTTCAGTACGGCCGAGCCGACGAAGCCGGTGGCGCCGATCAGGGCGATGTTCATGGGAAGTCCTTGGGGTGAAAGTTGCGATGGCGAGAGAATAGGAGCTTCTCAAAGCCCCCGGTAGAGGGCAAAAAATGCCTTCACCTTGAAGTGCTGCTTCACAATCGACCCCATGGACGACCTCAAACGCATGGCCATCTTCGCTGCCGTGGTGCAGCACGGCTCGATGAGCGGCGCGGCCCGCGCCCTGGGCCTGAGCACCTCGGCCGTGAGCCAGCAGGTGCGCAGGCTGGAGAGCGACGGCGGCGTGACGCTGCTGCACCGCTCCACGCGCCAGCTGGCATTGACCGAGGCGGGCCAGCGCTACCACGCGCGCTGCGCGGCCATGTGGGCCGCGGCAGAGCAGGCGCGGGCGGAGCTGGCTGCCTCGCGCGACGAGCCCAGCGGCGAGCTGCGGTTGTCGGCCACCGTCGGCTTCGCGCGCCACATCGCGCCGGCGCTGGGCGCGCTGCTGGGGGCGCATCCCGCGCTGCGGCTGCGCCTGCTGGTGGACGATGCGACCATCGACCTCATCAACGCCCGCATCGACCTGGCGGTGCGCTTTGGCCGCCTGCAGGACTCCACCTGGGCCGCGCGGCGCCTGGGCGGCATGCAGTGGCAGCTGTGCGCCTCGCCTGATTGGGTGGCCGCCCACGGCCGGCCGCAGCACCCCGATGCCCTGCTCGCCCACAGCTGGCTGGGCTTCGCGCGCGAGAACGGCGGCCTGGTTGTCGACCTGCGCACCCCTGCGGGCGAGCCGCGCGCGCTGCGCGTGGAGCCGCGCATCGCCAGCAACAACCAGCTGTCGATCCAGCAGATGTGCGAGGCGGGGCTGGGCCTGGCGCTGGTGGGCAGCATGGACGCGCACGACGCGCTGCAGGCCCGGCGCCTGGTGCGGCTGCTGCCCGACTGGTCGTTCGGCACGATGGACATCTGGGCCGTCACTCCCCAGCGCGACGCGCAGCCCGCCAAGGTGCGCCAGGCCATCGCGGCGCTGCACGCCTACCTGCGGCAGGTGCCGGGCGTCACGGATTGACCGCCCTTCGCCATCCATCGTTTTTTTATCGCCCCGGGCCATAAATTCCATCGTTGTGTGGGCGCCGGGGGCTCCCTACAGTCGCGGCTTCTTTTTGACTGGAGCCTTCCCATGACGACGACAACCCCTGCCACCCACCCCATCGACCAGGTGCTCGCGGCCTTTGCCCAGGGCGACGTGCCCACGCTGCTGAACGTGATCGCGGACGACGTGGACTTCCGCATCGACCACTACCGCGACGACGCGGACACGAGCTGGCAGGTGGCGGGCAACAAGGCGGAACTGCTGGCCGTGCTGCAGCGCCTGGGCGCGGAGGTGTTCCCGCGCGGCACGGCCATCGTGCGCACCCACAGCCAGGACCTGGGCAACGGCTGGGTGCTCACGCAATTCCACCAGCGCTTCTTTTATGCGGTACAACAGCGCGAGGTGGAATCCGTGACCTGGATCACGAGCCACTCCCAAGGCGGCCAGCTGGACTACTTCCGCGAGACCGTCACCACCATCACCCCCGTCTGAGAGGTTTTCGCCGCCATGCTGTTCGACCTGCGCGCCCTGGGGTACTTCGTGGCCGCGTACGAAGAGCGCTCGGTCACCGCCGCGTCGCGCCGCTGCTTCGTGGCGCAGCCCTCGATCAGCATGGCCATCAAGGGCCTGGAGGACGCGCTCAGCACCACGCTGTTCGAGCGCAGCCGCCAGGGCCTTACCCCCACGCCCGCCGCGCACCGGCTGTACCCGCGCGCCTGCAGCCTGCTGGCCCAGTCCAGCGCCATGGTGCGCGACTTCCGCGACGCGCCGCGCGAGACGCTGGGCGTGTTCCTGCAGGACGACCTGATGGTGCAGGCTGCTGCGCCGCTCTTCGCGCAGATCGCCCTGCACCTGCCCCATGCCCTGGTGCGGCTCACCGCCAGCGCGCAGGAGGCCCGGCTGCGCATGGTGGCCGAGCACTGCAAGCCGCCGGGCGACACCTTCGTGCCGCTGTGGCGCGAGCCTTATGTGATGCTGGTGCCCGAGCAGCACCCGCTGCGTTTCAAGAAGCGCTTCGGCATCGCCGACCTGGAGGGCCTGCCGCTCATCGAATGGCCCTACTGCCCGCTGCACCAGTCTTTCATCCGCCTGCTGGCCGAGCGCGGCATCGCGCTGCAGGTGCAGGCCAGCGCCGCGCGCGAGGAACTGCTGCTGCACATGGTGGACAGCGGCCTGGGCCTCGCCGTGGTGCCCCAGTCGCACGCGGCCCGCGCGCGTCGCTCCCTGGTGCGCCCGCTGGAGGGGCCGCTGGCGTTCTCGCGCCACCTGGGGCTGGCCTGCGACGCCTCGGACGCACCCATGCTGGCGCTGCTCGCGCCCCTGGCGGAGGCCATGAGGACGCCGGCGCCCGCGCAGAGCAACGTGGCCTGACCGGGCCGCCAGCCAACGGCAGCCTCCTCCTTCCCCGGCGTGGTGCAGCGCACTATTGGGGTATTGCCTGAAGATTTAGCGCACTGCGCGGGCCGTTCCGGTCCTAGAATTTGTAAACGCGCGTATCTCCTTTCTGCGCGAAGGATTCACCATGAAAGCAATGCAGCAGGACATCGACGAGCGGACCAACCTCACCAGCACCAACAAGTTCGAGCTGCTGCTGTTCCGCCTGGGCACGGACAGCGCCCTGAACAAGTCCGAGTTGTTCGGCATCAACGTGTTCAAGATCCGCGAGATCGTGGCCATGCCCAGCATCACGCCCATCGCGGGCGCAGAGCCGCACTCGCTGGGCGTGGTCAACCTGCGCGGCCAAGTGATTCCGGTGCTGGACCTGCCCTCCATCGTGGGCTGCAAGCCCCAGACGGGCCTGAACATCATGCTGGTGACCGAGTACGCGCGCACCACGCAGGCCTTCGCGGTGGAGTCGGTGGAAGACATCGTGCGCCTGGACTGGAAGCAGGTGCTCTCGGCCGAGGCCAGCGGCGCCAAGGGCAAGCTCGTCACCAGCATCGCGCGCCTGGACGGCAACACCGACGAATCGCGCCTGGCCCAGGTGCTGGACGTGGAAGCCATCCTGCAGATGGTCTCGCCCTCCGACGGCCACGAGGTCACCGAGGAGAAAGTGGGCGCCAAGCTACAGCTCAAGCCCGGCTGCATCATCCTGGCGGCGGACGACTCCTTCGTGGCGCGCTCGCTCATCGAGCAGGAACTCAAGGCGCTGGCCGCCCCATTTGAAATGGTCAAGTCCGGCAAGGAGGCCTGGGACCGGCTCAACGCCATCGCCCGCGGCGCCGAGGCCGAGGGCAAGACCATCCTCGACCGCGTCTCCATGGTGCTGACCGACCTGGAGATGCCCGAGATGGACGGCTTCACGCTCACCCGCAACATCAAGCAGGACGCGCGCTTCCAGAACCTGCCGGTGGTCATCCACTCGTCCCTGTCCGGCTCGGCCAACGAAGACCACGTGCGCAGCGTGGGGGCCGACGGCTACGTGGCCAAGTTCGTGGCGGAAGACCTGGCCGATACCATCCGCCGCGTGCTGCCCCACTGAGCCCTGGTTTCATGGTCAAAATGGCCTCCAGCGCTTACCAGTCAAGCGCTGGCAGCTATCAGTTTTGATTTTTTCGCGCTAGGTGCGCGCGTCAACCGATCGCTGCGGCCGCGCGCTAAGGGGAAAGGCGCCTGCGGGCGCTGGGCACTGACAACCGTAACACTCCGTGGGAATGCTTTTCAGGGGCTTTACCTGCGGGGCGGAACGACCCCACCCCCGCGAGAGTCTGAACACCATGACCAACACCCTCATCCGCCTCGTTCCCGCCGCCCTCGTGGGCGTGCTGGTGGCCGGCTGCGCCACCGTGCCGGGCGACCCGTACTACTACGAGTCGCCGCGCTACGGGGTGTACGAGCAACCCGGCTACATCTACAACAACGCGCCGCCGGTCTACGTGGCGCCGCCCGTGTACCGCACGCCCCCGGCGGTCTACGTGCCGCCGCCCACCATCTACGGCAGCCGTGACCGCAACGACTGGCGGGACCGCGACCGTGACCGCGCCGAGCGCGACCGTGCCGACCGCGAACGCCGGGACCAGCACGCCCGCGACGCGGCCCAGCGGGACCGGGCGCGCGAGCAGGCCCGCCGCGACCAGGCCGAGCGCGAGCGCCGCGCCGCCGAGGACCGCCGCAACCGCAACAACAACCCGGGCGCACGCGCACCGGGCTACTATGGCCCGCACCCCCAGGACTGGCGTGCGCGCCAATACTCCAACAACCCCGAGCCCGGCGCGGGGCCTTGATGGAAAGAAGCCGCTCTTCTTTAATCCCTCTTCATGGCAGCACACCCCGCCCTCCTTCGTCTCCTGGTCTGCCTCGGCATCGCCGGGCTGGGCCTGGGCGCGCAAGCGCAGGTGGTGCGCTGCACCGATGCCCGCACGGGCAAGGTGACGTACACCGACGGCGCCTGCGCCAGCGGCTCCGCCACGCATGAGGTGGAGGCGCGCAAGTCGCCCGAAGAGCTGCAGCGCGAACGCGAAATCGCGGCCGAGGCGCTGGAGCGCAAGCAGCAGCGCCTACAGGCCGAAGCCGACGCCGAACAGGCAGAAGCCCGGCGCAGCGCCGAACGCGACCGCGCCCGGGCCGCCCAGGCCGCGGCCACCGCCCCCCAGCCGCAGGACTACGCCCGCTCCGCCGAGTGCGCCCGCTCGCGCCGCCAACTCGACATCGTGGCCAGCGGCCTGTCGCGCACGCCGTACGAACAGGACGCGCGCCTGGAAGCGGCCCAGCGCCAAGTGGACCTGGATTGCCTGGGTCCGCAGGGCTATGCGGAGGTGGAAAAAGCGCGCGCCAACCAGCCGCGCGTGGTCGTCGTGCCCCCCGCCGTGCGGCCCCGACCCGTGTTCCCCGTCAGCCCGCCCACCACGCCGCCGCGCCGCAACGTGCAGTGCAACGTCTTTCGCTGCACCGACGGCCAGGGCAACACCTACCCGGCACCGGGGCTGGGAAGATAAGGGGTCGAATTGCCATCCAGCGCCCGTCCATCAAGCGCTGGCAGCTATCTTTAGGATAGTAATCGCAGCCCCTCGCCCACTGTGGGGTAGCGCAGGCGCAGGCCCAGTTCCTGCAGCAGGCGCCGGTTGTCGAGCTGGCGCGATTCGCTCATGAAGCTCAGCAACGCCAGAGACAGCTTTTGCGCGGCCTCGTTGCGCGCCACGCGCGGCGGGCGCGGCAGGCCGTACAGGTCGGCGGCCAGGTCAAAGTAGTCACCCATCTTCATGCGCGTGGCGTCGCACACGTTGTAGGCGCGCTGCGGCCTGCCGCGCCACAGCGCCGCCAGGCATGCACGCGCCAGGTCGTCGGCGTGGATGTGGTTGGTGAACACATCGTCCTCGGGCGCCAGCACCGGCGTGCCACGGCGCAGGCGGGCTTCGGGCGTGCCGCCCTCGCGGTCGGGCGCATAGATGCCGGGAATGCGCAGGATGCTCGTGCGCACCCCTGCGCGGCCCAGGTGGCGCACGGCGCGCTCGGCGTTCACGCGGCGCTGGGCGCGTGGCGTGGCGGGTGCCACGGGGCGCGTTTCGGGCACCAACGCGCCCTGGCAGTCGCCGTACACACCACTGGTGGACGCATACACCAGCGACGCAGGCAGGCTGCGCAGGCGCAGCGCCCGCGCCAGCGCCACGGTGCGCGGGTCGCGCCACCAACCATCGCCCCCCGCGCCCTCGCCCGGCGGCGGTGCCAGGTGCAGCACGCGCGTGGCCACGCCGGACAGGCGGCGCAGCGTGGCCAGTTCGTCCAGGTTGCCCACCAGGGGCCGCGCGCCCAGGCCGCGCAGCGCGGGCACGCGCCCCGGGCTGGAGGTGAGCGCCAGCACCTGCATGCGCTGCCCCAGCAGGCGCACGACGCGCTGGCCCACGTCGCCGCAGCCGACGACGAGCAGGCGCTCGCGGCGAAAGCGCGCCGGCAGCGCGCCAAGAGGAGTTTGGTTTGAGGGCAAAATCGGACCGTTTGTCGAGAAGAGCACCAAGGATACCCACAGTCATGACCAGCGCCGAGACCGCTTTCCAGATCACCGTGCAGCCCAGCGGCCGCGCCTTCAGCGCCCATGCCGGCGAGGCCATCCTGGCGGCGGCCATCCGCAGCGGCGTCGGCCTGCCCTACGGCTGCAAGGACGGCGCCTGCGGCTCGTGCAAGTGCAAGAAGATCAGCGGCGCCGTGCACCACGGCGAGCACCAGTCCAAGGCCCTGACGGCCGACGAGGAAGCCGCCGGCCTGGTGCTGACCTGCTGCGCCCGGCCCTTGACCGACGTGGTGCTCGAATCACGCCAGGTCACCGACGAGAGCGCCTACCCGGTCAAGAAGATGCCGGTGCGCGTGGCCTCGCTCGCCAAGGTCTCGCACGACGTGATGCAGGTGCGCCTGCAGCTGCCCGCCGCCGACACCTTCCGCTACCACGCGGGCCAGTACATCGAGTTCATCCTGCGCGACGGCGCGCGCCGTGCCTATTCGATGGCGAACGCGCCGCACACGCAGGCCGAAGCGCCCGGCGTGGAACTGCACATCCGCCACATGGCGGGCGGCAAGTTCACCGACCACGTGTTCGGCGCGATGAAGGAAAAGGAGATCCTGCGCGTCGAAGGCCCGTTCGGCAGCTTCTTCCTGCGCGAGGACTCCAACAAGCCCATCGTGCTGCTGGCATCGGGCACGGGCTTCGCGCCCATCAAGGCGCTGATCGAGCACATGCAGTTCAAGGCCATCACCCGTCCCGCGGTGCTCTACTGGGGCGGCCGGCGGCCGGGCGACCTGTACATGCACGACTGGGTACAGGCCCGCGCGGCCGAGATGCCGCAGCTGACCTACGTGCCCGTGGTGTCCGACGCCCTGCCCGAGGACGGCTGGACCGGCCGCACCGGCTTCGTGCACCAGGCGGTGCTCGACGACTTCGCCGACCTCTCGGGCCACCAGGTCTATGCCTGCGGCGCGCCCGTCGTGGTCGAATCGGCGCGCGACGCCTACAGCGCCCACCGCGGCCTGCCGCCCGAGGAATTCTTCGCCGATTCCTTCACCTCCGAGGCGGACAAACACGGCGGCTGACATGGCCCGCCTGCGCCAGGCCCTGCGCGGCGCGGCCCCCATGGCCGCCGTGCTGGGCATGGCCGTGCTGATGGTGCTGGGCGCGGGCGAATGGGCCACCCGCAACGAGCTGGACACGCAGTGGGACAACCTGCGCCGCTCCGGCGAGGTGCAGGCGCTGGCGCTGCACGGCGTGGCCACGCGCTACAGCTACCTGCCCTTCACGGCAGCGCAGCAGCCGCTGGTGGCGCACCTGCTGCACAACCCCCGGTCGCAAAGCGTCCGCGAAGCGGCCAACGCCTACCTGCAGACCGTCAACGCGCATGCGGGCTCCGACGCGCTCTACATCATGGACGCCGAGGGGCTGACGCTGGCCTCCAGCAACTGGAACACGCCCAGCAGCTTCGTTCATCAAAACTACGGCAACCGCCCCTATTTCCGCGATGCGCTGCAGGGCTTGGCGGGCCGCTTCTACGGCGTCGGCAAGACCACGGGCGAGCCCGGCCTGTTCGCCTCCGCCCCCGTGGAGCAGGACGGCCGGGTGATCGGCGTGGTGGCGGTGAAGGTGCGCATGCAACCCATCGTGGACACCTGGGCCCAGTTGCGCGACCCGGTGTTCGTGGCGGACGAGCGCGGCATCGTCTTCCTGGGTTCGGTGACGCCCTGGCTCTACAAGACCAGCCGGCCGCTGTCGGCCCAGGCCGTGCAACAGGTGCAGCACGACGAGCAGTACGGCCCCCAGTGGCAGCCCGAGCCCGTGCCGTGGAAGCTGCTGCAGCGCCCCGAACAGCCGGGCTCCGAACTCACGCTGGACGGCACCGGCAAGCGCTACCTGGCCTTCGAGGAGCCTCTGCCCGACCTGGGCTGGACGCTGACCCTGACCGCCGACAGCCGGGTCGTGGCGCTGGCCCGGCAGCAGGCCTGGGCGTTGGCCAGCCTCGCCTCGGGCCTGCTGGTGCTGGGCGCGCTGTACTGGCAGTTGCGCGAGCGGCGCCTGCGCGAGAACCGCCAGGCCCGCATCGAACTGGAACAGCGCGTGCACGAGCGCACGCACGCACTGCAGCAGGCACAGGCGTTCCGCCAGTCCATGGAGGACGCGCTGCTGGTGGGCATGCGCGCGCGCGACCTGCAGGGCCGCATCGTCTACGTGAACGCCGCCATGTGCGACATGGTGGGCTACAGCGCCGACGAGCTCATCGGCCAACCGCCGCCCTACCCCTTCCAGCACCCGGGCGAGGAGCCGCGCCCCGGCGAGCCAGAAGGCCAGGGTGCTGAATCGCGCCTGCGGCACCGCGACGGATCGGACGTGCACACCATGGTCTATACCGCCCGCCTGATCGACGGCGACGGCCAGCACGTAGGCTGGATGAGCTCGGTGGTGGACATCACGGCCCAGAAGCGGGCCGAGGAACAGCAGCAGCAGCGCGAGGCCCAGTTGCAGCGCGTGCAGCGCGTGATCACCGTGGGCGAGATGGCCTCCACCCTGGCGCACGAGCTGAACCAGCCGCTGGCGGCCCTGGTCAACTACGCGGCCGCGGCGCGCGCGCTGGCCGCGCAGGGCAAGGTGGAGCTGCTGGGCGACAGCCTCGCGGCGCTGTCCACGCAAGCCCTGCGCGCGGCCGACATCGTGGGGCGCATCCGCCGCTGGGTGCGCCAGCACCCCGAGGCCCGCGAACCCTGCGACCTCAATGCCGCCGTGGACCAGTCCCTGGCCCTGCTGCTGCGCGCCGAAGCGCGGCGCCACGGCGTGGCGGTGCGGCTGGACCTAGCGCGCGGGCCGCTCTCCGTGAGCGCCGACCGGGTGCTGCTGGAACAGGTGGTGCTGAACCTGGGCCTGAACGCACTGCAGGCCATGCAGTCCCACGCCCCTTCGCCGCTGGGCCGCGAACTGCTGCTGCACACCACGGCGGACGCGGGCCATGCCTCGCTGCAGGTGCTGGACCGGGGGCCCGGCCTGCCGCCGGAGATCGCCGCGCGCCTGTTCGAGCCCTTCTTCACCACCCGCACCGACGGCCTGGGCCTGGGCCTCAACATCTGCCGCTCCATCGTGGAAAGCATGGGCGGCGAACTGCTGGCGCGCAACCGCGAGGGCGGCGGCGCCATCTTCGAGATCCGGCTGCCCCGGACGAACACGCCATGACCGAAGCACCTTCTTCCGACACCGCCGCCGCGCCCCTGCGGGTCTACATCGTGGACGACGACGAAGGCGTGCGCCATTCCCTGGCCGCGCTGCTGCTGGCCGGCGGCCACGCGGCCCATGCGTTCGCGAGCGGGCCGGAGTTCCTGGCCGGCGCCGACCTGTCACAGCCCGGCTGTGTGCTGCTGGACCTGCGCATGGACGGCATGAGCGGGCTGCAGGTGTTCGAGGCCATGCGCCAGCAGGGCACCGTGCTCAAGACCGTGTTCCTGTCCGCGCACGGCGAGCTGGCCTCGGCCGTCGCGGCCGTCAAGCAGGGCGCGGTGGACTGGCTCGAAAAGCCCTGCGACGAACAGACCCTGCTGGCCGCCGTGCTCAAGGCCGCCAGCCTGTCGCAGGAAGCCGCCCAGCGCGCGCGGCGGCGCAACACCCTGCTGGAGCGCTGGGCCGCACTGAGCCCCCGCCAGCAGGAGGTGGCGCGCCTGCTGGCCACCGGCATCAGCAGCAAGGAGGTCGCCCGCGCCCTGGCCCAGCGCGACCCGGAGCGCCCCATCGACCCGCGCACCGTGGACACGCACCGCTCGGCCATCTTCCTCAAGCTGGACATCCGCTCCTCGCACGAGCTGGGCATGCTGGTGGAAGACCTGGAAGGCGCCGCCTCCCGCGCGGGCTGACAGGCACGCGTCAGCCGCTTTGCGGATTTTTTGCACAATGGCGCCATGAACCGCAGAAACACCCTCCTCCTCACCGGCGCCGTCCTCGCGGCGGCCTTCTCCACCCCCGCCGCCCTGGCGCAGGATTCGGGCCAGCCCATCCGCCTGATCGTGCCCTACGCGCCCGGCGGCCCCATCGACGTGACGGCCCGCGCGCTGGCCGAGCGCGTGCGCGACTCGCTGGGCACGGTGATCATCGACAACAAGGGCGGCGCGGGCGGCAACATCGGCGCCGACGCCATCGCCAAGGCCGCGCCGGACGGCCTGACCATCGGCATCGCCGCCACCGCCACCCATGCCGTGAACCCCTGGCTGTACAGCCGCATGCCCTACGACGCCGCCAAGGACTTCGCCGGCATCACGCAGATGGTGCGCGTGCCCAACGTGCTGGTCATGAACGCGGCCAAGGCCGAGCAATTCAAGATCAACTCCGTGGCCGACCTCATCGCCTACGCCAAGGCCCACCCCGCCAAGCTCAACTACGGCAGCGGCGGCAACGGCAGCGCCGGCCACCTGGCGGGCGAGATGTTCAAGCAGCAGGCCGGCATCTACGCGCTGCACATCCCCTACCGCGGCGCCAACCCCGCGCAGCTGGCGCTGCTGGCCGGCGAGGTGGACTTCAACATCGACAACCTGGCGGCCGCCGCGCCCAACATCCGCGCCGGCAAGCTCAAGGCGCTGGCCGTGACCTCGCTGGAGGCCTCGCCCTCGCTGCCCGGCGTGCCGCCGCTGTCGGCCACGTTCAAGGGCTTCTCCATCGACACCTGGTGGGGCCTGGTAGCGCCCGCCGCCACGCCCAAGCCGGTGATCGAGCGGCTGAACAAGGCCTTCGTGGCGGCCCTCAACGCGCCTGAGACCAAGACCCGCTTCGGCGCCCTGCTGGCCGAGCCCGTCGCCACCACGCCGCAGCAGTTCGACAGCTTCATGGCCGCCGAGCGCGCCAAGTACCAGCAGGTCGTGAAGGCATCGGGCGCCAAGGTGGACTGACGCGCCCTCCCCTGCCGCCGCAGGGGAATATGAATAAAACGGCTGCCAGCGCTTGTCCATCAAGCGCTGGCAGCTATTTTTTTGAGAGCATTTCCACCGACCCGGCCGCACGGAACTGCCGCCGGTACGCCGAGGGCGCGATGCCCACACCGGCCACGAAATGCTGCCGCAGCGAAACGGCCGAGCCGAAGCCCGCCTGGACAGCCACCGACTCGATGGACTGGTCCCCGCGCTCCAGCAGCCGCTGCGCCAGCGCGATGCGCTGGTTCTGCAGCCACTGGCCCACCGTGGTGCCGGTGGACTGGCGAAAGCGCCGCGTGAAGGTGCGCGGGCTCATCGCGGCGCGCGCGGCCAGCGACTCCAGGGTGTGCGCCTCGTGCAGGTGCGCGCCCAGCCACTGCAGCAGCGGCGCCAGCCGGTCGCCACGCGCCGCAGGCGCCACCGGCTGCTGGATGTACTGGGCCTGCCCGCCCTGGCGGTGCGGCGCCACCACCATGCGGCGCGCCGCGTGGTTGGCGGCCTCGGCGCCGTGCTGCTGGCGCAGCAGGTGCAGGCAGCAGTCGATGCCCGCCGCCGTGCCGGCCGAGGTCAGCACGGTGCCGTCCTCCACGTACAGCACCTCGGGCCGGGCCGCCACCCGCGGATAGCGGCGCGCGAACTCCTGCGCCAAGGCCCAGTGCGTGGTCGCGGCGCGGCCGTCCAGCAGCCCCGCCTCGGCCAGCACGAAGGCCCCCAGGCACAGCCCCACGATGCGCGCGCCCCGGCGGTGCGCGGCCCGCAGCGCCGCCAGCAGGGCCGGCGGCGCGGGCGCGAGGTCGTCGCGCCACGAGGGCACCACGACGACGTGCGCGCGCCGCAGCGCGGCCAGGCCGTGGTCCACCGCGATGCCGAAGCCGGCCGAGGTGCGCAGCGGCCCGGGCTCCACGCCGCAGACCACCAGCCGGTAGCGGCGCGCGCCCTCGGCCGTGCGGTCCTCGCCGAAGACCAGGCAGGGCACGGAGAGATGAAAGGGGCTGATGCCGTCGAAGGCCACCACGGCGACGGTGGTTGCGGAAGCTGCGCGCATGATGGCCTGATTCTATCGATCGGTGTCAATCCAGCCACTTTCGGGAAAAGGCCGCGGCGCGAACAATCACCCCCATCCTTTCCACGCAACCCTGTTTTCCTCAAAGGAACCGACCCATGACCTCTCCCCGCCGCGCCCTGATCGTCATCGACGTGCAGAACGAATACTTCGCGGGCGGCAACCTGCCCATCGCGTACCCGCCCATCGGCGGCACCCTGCCCAACATCGCCCGCGCGATGGACGCCGCGCAGGCCGCGGGCGTGCCCGTGGTGGTGGTGCAGCACACGGCCCCCTCGGGCGCGCCGGTGTTCGACAAGGCCACGGAGCGCTGGCAGCTGCACCCCGAGGTGGCGCGCCGCCCAGCCGACCACCGCATCGAGAAGCACTTCGCAAGCGCCTTCACCGGCACCGGCCTGGCCGACTGGCTGGCCGCGAAGGGCATCGACACGCTGGCCGTGGCGGGCTACATGACGCACAACTGCGACGCCGGCACCATCTACGAAGCCACGCACCGGGGCCTGGCGGTGGAATTCCTCACCGATGCGAGCGGCTCCCTGCCCTACGCCAACGCGGCGGGCCGCGCGAGCGCGGAGGAAATCCACCGCGTGTTCAGCGTGGTGTTCCACAGCAACTTCGCCGCGGCGGTCCCGACCGATGACTGGGTGGCGGCCGTACAGGCCGGGCAGGCGCTGGCCAAGGACAACGTGTACGCGTCCAACCTGCGTGCGCGGCAGGCCGCCTGAGTCAGAGCCAAGGGGTATCGAGCCGCTCGATGCGCTGGTCCCGCACGGCCGCCATCCACGCGGGGTCCACCCGCTCCGGCGCGATCTCTGCCAGGGGCAACAGCACGAAGGCCCGCTCGCGCATGCGCGGGTGGGGCACGGTGAGCGCGGGGGTGTCGATCGCCAGGTCGCCGAAGAGCAGGATGTCCAAGTCCAGCGTGCGCGGCGCGTTGCGGTAGGGGCGCTCGCGGCCCGCGGCCGCCTCGATGGTCTGGAGCGCCGCCAGCAGGTCCTGGGGCGAAAGGTCGGTGCGGACCACCGCCACCGCGTTGTGATAGTCCGGCCCCGCGGCGCCGACCGGCGCGCTGCGGTACAGGGCCGAGCACCGCAGCACCTGCGTGCCCGGCAGCGCGGCCAGCGCCTGGATGGCGCCGCGCAAGGCGGCCGGGGCATCGCCCAGGTTGGCGCCCAGGCCGATGCAGGCCGTGGTGTCAGGCATCCGCCGCCGGGCCGGGCGCGGCGCCGCCGCCACCGGGCTTGCGGCGACGGCGGCGGCGCTTCTTGGGCGCGGCGGCGCCGTCCGGAGCAAACCCGTCCGTGCCCTCGGCCGCGTCGGCGGCGCTGTCGCTCTCTTCGGAAGCGCCTTCGGCGGATGCGGAAGGTGCGGCGGGCGCGGGTTTAGGCACGCGCCGGGCCACGGGTTGCTGCGCCTTCTGGCGGGCCTTCTGCTCTTCGCGCGCCTGGTCCATGAGGTCTTCGCGGCGCTCGTCGTCGGCGCTCTGGAAGTCCTGCCACCACTCGGCCAGGGCCTCGCCCACTTCGCCCACGTCGGCGCGCAGGCGCAAAAAGTCGAAGCCGGCACGGAAGCGCGGCTGCATGACCATGCCGAACGGCGTGCTGCCCACGCGCTTTTCGAAGCGCGGCTGCATGACCCAGATCTCGCGCATGTCGGCGGCGAGCTTGCCGCGGCCCGACACGTCGCCGATGCGCTTGTCGAACACCTCGTCGATGGCTTCCTGTAGCGCGGGCAGCGGGTGCTGGCGCTGGGCCAGGCGCTCGGTCCAGCCCTTGCGCACGTCCTCCCACAGCACGCATGCGAGCAGGAAGCTCGGCGCCACGGGCTTGCCCTCGTTCACGCGACGGTCGGTGTCGTGCAGCGCGGCCTTGACGAAGGGCGTGTCGGCGCGCTCCACGGCCACGTCCAGCAGCGGGTAGATGCCCCGGGCCATGCCCAGCTTGCGCAACTGCTCGATGGTGGCGATGGCATGGCCGGTCTGCAGCAGCTTGAGCATTTCGTCGAACATGCGGCTTTGCGGCACATCGGCGAGCAGGGCCTGCGACTCCACCAGGGGCGCGGCCGTCTTGGCCTCGATGGTGAAGCCCAGGGCGCTGAGCTTGGCCGCGAAGCGCACGGCGCGGATGATGCGCACCGGGTCTTCACGGTAGCGCGTGGCGGGGTCGCCGATCATGCGCAGCGTCTTCTTCTTCGCGTCCTGGATGCCCTTGTGGTAGTCCACCACGATCTGGCT
>Ga0222425_100257_pt1 | contig 23293 bp, 20 predicted proteins | sample 2B1ome_2_FD_180089 | JGI IMG/M metagenome (GOLD analysis project Ga0222425, IMG submission 180089) | Enriched microbial communities from leaf-cutter ant dump, University of Wisconsin, Madison, United States - 2B150A (version 2) | ecosystem: Environmental > Terrestrial > Nest > Insects nest > Nest... | reverse complement strand
GGCTCGCCGGCCAGGATCTGGCTGCGCACGATCTTGGCTTCGATGTCGAACAGCAGGGCCTCGACCTTCACGGCGTCGAACTCGGCGCCCTCGGCCTTGAGCGATGCCAGCACGGAAGCGGAGGCTTCGCGCAGGGCCTGCGTGCGGGCCTGCTTGCTGCGGATCTGGTAGGCGGCACGCAGCTTCTCTTCGGCCAGTTGCGCGACCTTGGCGATGAAGGGCTCGTCCTTGGCCGGCGGCTGCCAGTCCCACACGGGCTTGCCCGCGTCGCGCACCAGTTCATGGATGGCGTTGATGGCGACCCGACCTTGCTCATGACCGAACACCACGGCGCCGAGCATGATCTCTTCGGACAGTTGCTGCGCTTCGGACTCGACCATCAGCACGGCAGCCTCGGTGCCCGCCACGACCAGGTCCATCTGCGAGTTCTTGCGCGCGGTCTGGCCGGGGTTCAGCACGTATTCGCCGTTGATGTAGCCCACGCGCGCAGCGCCGATGGGGCCGTTGAACGGGATGCCGGAGATGGACAGCGCGGCGCTCACCGCGATCATGGCGGCGATGTCGGCGTCCACTTCAGGGTTCAACGAGATGGTGTGGATGACCACGTGCACCTCGTTGTAGAAGCCCTCGGGGAACAGGGGGCGGATGGGGCGGTCGATCAGGCGGCTGGTCAGCGTCTCCAGTTCGCTGGGCTTGGCTTCGCGCTTGAAGAAGCTGCCGGGGATCTTGCCGGCGGCGTAGGTCTTCTCGATGTAGTCCACCGTCAGGGGAAAGAAGTCCTGGCCGGGCTTAGCGGTCTTGGAACCCACCACAGTGGCCAGCACCACGGTGTCGTCGATGTTGACCAGCACGGCGCCGGAGGCCTGGCGGGCGATTTCGCCGGTTTCCATGACGACGGTCTTGTCGCCCCATTGGAAGGACTTGGTGACTTTGTTGAAAATGCTCATATTATGCTCCTATTTTAATAGCTGGCAGCGCGCTGCCAGATTGGGTTTTGGAGCGCTACAGAACACGATGCCATTCCAGTGCTGCGCTTGGCGCTATCAAACTTGCAGCATTGGAATGACACAGCTTCGCTCTGTTTTACGGCTCCGAAGTAAAAAACGCCTGAGCTAGCGGACTAACCCAGGCGTTGTTGCATGCGAATGCGCTTACTTGCGCAGGCCCAGCTTGGCGATCAGCGCCGTGTAGCGGTCGGCGTCCTTGGCCTTCAGGTAGTCCAGCAGCTTGCGGCGGCGGCTCACCATGCGCAGCAGGCCGCGGCGGCCGTGGTGGTCCTTGGCATGGGTCTTGAAGTGGGGGGTCAGTTCGTTGATGCGAGCGGTCAGCAGGGCCACTTGCACTTCGGGGCTGCCGGTATCGTTGGCAGCGCGGGCGTTGGCCTTGACGACTTCGGCCTTGATAGAGGATGCGATCATTGGATTTCTTCCTTGGATGGATCCCTTGCACACAAAGATGCCGGGGAACGCGGTTTTACTTGCGCAAGCAACTGGAATGGCCGCTTGCGTGCGTCTTGCACCATGCAAAACCCGCCGATTATAGCCTCTGGCGAAAACTCCATGCGGCATGGCAAGATGAGGGCCGCCCTTGCCACTACATCTTTCTGAAAGGCATCCATGCGCTCCACCCTCTTCACCCCCGCCCCCGCCGTTCAAACGGCACGGCCGCTTTTCATGCTGCTTTGCTCGGGGCTGGCCTTGTGCCTCGCCGCAGCGCCCAACCCGGCACAGGCGCGCAGCAAGTCCAAGGACAGCAGCGCCGCCAGCACCGGCGAGCCCGCCAGGAAGAAGGGCTCCGTCAAGATCAAGCACCAGCGCAGCTCGTCGGAAGAAAGCAGCGCCGAACGCGATCGCCGGCTCCACAGGGAATGCAAGGGACGCCCCAATGCCGGGGCCTGCCTGGGATATACACAGCGCTGATCAGAATTCACGGCCGGGCATCCGCGCCAGAATGCGCAAGTCCGCCCCGACCCGTTCCATCGAATGGAACTCCAGGGCGCAGGCTTGCGGCAACACGGCCGGCGGCGCCATACAAGCCATACCGAGGCCCTCGCCCAGGAGCTTGGGCGCTAGGTACACCAGCAGCTCATCCACCAGGCCTTCGGCCAGCAGCGAACCGTTAAGCTTGTACCCCGCCTCCACATGCAGTTCATTGACCTCCCTGCGAGCAAGGTCGCGCAGCATGGCGGACAAATCCACCTTGCCCCGCGGATCCGACATGAACGTCACGTTGGCACCCAGCACTTGCAGCGCGCGCGCCTTCTCTTCGTTCGCGCTCCCTGCGTAGATCCACACGGCGCGGCCCGGCATGAAAAGCGCAGCGTCCAGCGGCACTTGCAAGGCACTATCCACAAGCACCAAATGGGGCTGGCGCTCCGTATCCACACTGCGCACGTTGAGGCGCGGGTTGTCCTTCAGTACGGTGCCGATGCCCGTCAGCACGGCGCAGGCCCTGGCACGCCAGGCATGCCCATCCGCGCGCGCTGCCTCGCCCGTAATCCACTGGCTGACGCCGCTAGGTAGCGCCGTAAAGCCATCCAGTGATGCCGCCATCTTCATGCGGACCCAGGGCGTGCCCCGCACCATGCGACTCAGAAACCCCTGGTTGATCTCGCGCGCCTCCACCGCCCCCTCGCCGACTTGCACGTCCACGCCCGCAGCGTGCAACCGCGCAAAGCCTTGACCCGCCACGCGGGGATTGGGGTCGGGCATCGACGCCACCACCCGACCTATGCCTGCAGCCACCAGCGCATCGCAGCAAGGCCCCGTGCGACCCTGGTGCGCACAGGGTTCCAGCGTTACATAGGCCGTCGCCCCGGCGACCGAATGCCCGCGCGCACCGGCATCGCGCAGCGCCATGACTTCGGCATGCGCTCCCCCAGCCCGCTGCGTAGCTCCGCGCCCCAGCACTTCGCCCTCCGGACTCACGATGACACAGCCGACCCGGGGATTGGGCGAAGTGCGGTACATCGCCTCGCGGGCACAGGCCAGGGCCTGTGCCATCGCCGGGGTCAAATCAGGATACTGCTGCTGCATAAACTCCTCAGGGGCGATTCAGCGCCAGATACAACACGCTGGCAACGGGCTGCCCGTCCTTGAGTGCCGGGCTCATGCGGGTCTGGCTAAACTTGGTGAACGTCTGCTGGATAGTGGGATCATCCCTTTCAAAATCCAGAACATGCCAGTCTACGATGGCCCCGTTGGGAGAAACCCAAACGGTGACGCGCAGTTCATCCACGCCGCGGGGCCAATACTTAATGTCCAGCACGGGCTCTTCCAGCGGCTGGGCCGTCAGGTCTACCTGGGATGGTTCCAGGTACACCTCCAGAGCCTTCGCATGCGAAACACTTTCACGCCCCCCTTGCGACGGCGCCAATGAAGGAGCAGGGCTCCCTGGGAGTGGCACCGGCTCGGCACGGTCCTTGGGAGGGGCTGCAGGCAGCAGTTGCGCATCGATGACACGCCCCTGCGGCGAATCGAGGGCAGGCCGTCTCGAGGTATTGCTATCGACCCATAACAGCACCTTGAACAGCCCTGCGTGAATCAACAACGAAAGCACAACGGCAAAAACCCAGCCAGACCGCCAGGTCCGGCTGGGTTTTAGATAGTGGTTGTCGCGGTCAGCGCCAGCATTCATTAATGGCCGCAGATTTGTCGGCAAAGCCCGAGTAGTTTGCCAAGTCCTTTCTGCCGAGCTGATCCAGAGAATAGTCTCCACAGCGGTCGTTCGCCATGCTTGAGCCTGCCTTGCGTGTGGCTTTCACGGTGTACGCATCCCGCGTCCCAGCGGTCACCGCCACCGTGATGTCATACACCGCAGCCCCTTGTCCCGGCAAGGGTGAAACACTGAACCGGGATGGAAACTGCGAAGCATCAGTGACGGCCGTGCCAGCGCTGTTCTGGTCATAGCGAAAATTCTCGGTATAGAACCGCTCCATCCACTGCTGGCCACTCAACAAAATCGCCTTGGCCTCGGCCCTGCGGGACTTAGCAACGAATTCTCGGTATGACGGGTACGCAATGGACGAAAGAATCGCTATTACGACCACCACGATCATCAACTCGATCAAGGTGAACCCCTGTTGCATGCGGTTTTTTTTCATTGGTCAGTCCTCAATCCGGGAATCTCACGCCACTGCAATCGCGGCGAAGAACTCGAGCACAGGATAGCGTCGGCGCTGCGGCCGGTAACACGCTTCGCACGCTGACCTGGAGTGCAGGTGGGCGTGTCCTTAGTGCAATCGTTGCCCGTGCACGTGCAGCCGGCCTCGCCGGGTTTGCAGTTCTTGGTGAAAGGCTTTTTGGTCCGATCATTCACCACCCGCACCTTCTGATCACCGATATCCTGCCCCGCAATCACGACTTTGTAGGTACTGATTTCGACAGTTCCTTGCGTATTGCGCTCAGCCCTGCCAGAGATCGGATCTACGGTGAACAGCGCGGCGTTCGGCGTGTTGGAGCAATCATCGCTGTTCGCCGTCTTGGGGCGTACGGCCACGAACGTCAGCACACCCGCATCCAGCGAAGGGTCGGAGAGCACGGATTCCGACGTGCCTGGGAGGTTGAAATACCAACCGTCATACGTGCTCCAGTCGATAACCGTCGCGGACGAAGTCGTCACGATGCCAGTGGTGGCATCCCGCGTGTAGGTGCGCGCCAGCAACGTGCTCCCATTTTCATTCGGCAGAGGCCGAGTACCGTTAAGACCAGGGCGATCCCAGATGCCATACATCCGGTTCACCGCCGTAGGGTTCGGGAAAGTGCCATCCGTATCCTGGAAAGCGGCACCAGTGCCAAACGTGATCATCATGCCCCCCTTGCCCATGTAAAGCACTTGGGGCGCTGTGGAAATAGGCAAATTGACCGGTGCCGGAGTAACGCCTGCAACGGCTGGGCCTTGGTAAACCGCGTGGAAAAGCGGCAGATTGGTAGAGGGAGAAGCAGACGATTTATATGCTACATCCCAGTTAGCGGGGTCGATATTGGAAACATTAAATTTCCACATGTTCCCCTTTATATCGCCGGCATAGATGACATCCGCCGTACCGTCGCCATCCACGTCTTCCCAACGGGGCGTAGCAAGTCCATTGCCCGTACCTGTATCCGCCACGATCTTGTCATACCGTCCCGTCCACGATGCAGTGCTGTCTGGGCCATCCATGTAAAGCACGAACAAGACGGCCTTTCCGGTGCTCGATCGATTTCCGTTCCCGATCAGCATCGCAAACTTGCCATTGTTCATCTTGGCAATGGGCGTAGGCTGGTTTGTCGCTGGGTGGATGGCCACGTCGCTGACGACATACCCCAAGTCAGCGTCATCATCCGACGTGAACTCCCATTTGAAGATGTTGGATGCATTGCCTTCAGACAGATAGGACACATCGGGCAGACTCGTCGACCCCGGCGCCGTCATCGAAACGTCCAGGGCAAAAACCGCCTTGCCACCACGCCCCAGAGTACCCAGGGCATAAGTGCGCCATTCGGCGGCAGTTCCGCTACCCACCTTCACATCCGCAGTGAATGGGTTGCCATCTACATAGGGCCACACCGTACCAGTAGGCTGGGTTTCCGAGGCGCCCAACGTGAAATTGGCTCCATTGAGCTGGGTACGAGCCGTCGTGCCCCGCTGTAGCGGGATTTCCACTAGCCGATTCGCCAGCGTGCCGGGAACATAGGCAAAAACCTCAGCACCGGTTTCCACGTTGAAGGCATGCAGCATGCCATCGTTGGCGGCCACCCACAGCAGTTTCTCCCGGGATTTGTGCTTGTCGTAAAAAGTAGCGTAGCCCGTGGTGCCGTAGAAAGTGCCGCTGGGCCGACCCTGAATCCAGGGAGTACCGTTGACGATAGGCCCCAGCAAACTACCCTCGCGCTGACGCAAACCGTTGAGGCCTTCTCTCGACTGGTCGCCACGCACGTAGTTCACAGTCACTTCTGCATTGGCAGCAGACACCTGAATGACCCCGCCAGTTTGCATGCGGGTTTTGTAGTCCGCAGACAAATCACCCCAGCGGAACGGTGTTCCCGCCGACGCACCATTTCCATAGTTGGTAATGATTTTCCGAGTGCCTCCTCCAGCCGCCGTTTGCAGTAGTTTGCCCCCAGCCTCCCAAGTGTAATTGGCCCCAAAGTCGCCCTCGCCATCCACCTTATAGGCCTCCAGCATACCTGTTACCGTGGTACTGTCGAACTTGGCGACGTATTTATATCCTTCCGCCACCAGTTGCGCGGAGGAAATGGCAGGCGCGGCGTTGGAATCCTTGGCCAAGGCATCCAATGCCTTGCGGAGTTGGCTTTCCAGGATATCCGGGCGGCGTGCAAGGAAATACCCGTCCGGCACGCCATCGCTGCCAATGGAGCCATCAGACCTCAAGTTGTCCCACGATGCCACGTCGGGTGGCATGGTCACATTGCTGTAGGTGCCATCGCTGTTCTTGCTGGAAGAATTGAAGGAGCCATACTTGGCTGCATACCACAGGGGTTCCTGAACCAGGACATTACTCACCCCCACCATCTTGAAGCTTCGCAGAATGGGGTAATCCGTATTCTGAATCGTATTCCACGACGAGCCGACACGGCACCTCGAAACACCCGTATTGGCCGCGCCCTCACACTCAAACCCTTCGGCTCCCACCATGGGTCCATCGCCGCTACCAGCCTCATGCCGGTGCGTCAGATAGCGCCGGTCCTGATCCGTACCCATCACACTGAAACCATGGGTGCCGGTATAGCCTGCGCCAACATTCAAGATGTCTGTTGTGATATCGATGCTGTAGCCACTGGGGCTTGCCGCATCGGCGCGCACGTCGTAACGCAGGAAACCGGCAATATCCATGTCATAGTCGCCGCCAAAAAGGCTGTCGTTCCATGTCACCACGAATGTGCCGTAAAGAGGTCCCGAGTTGATCGACGCAAACGTCAGCAATGCTCCAGGCATTCGCTTACCGCCCGCATTCCAGAGGCTTTCAGGTGTTATGTAAACGTACTTCTTCGGGTTGGAATTGGGGATGGGCACCTCTATCCGCGCAGCTCCGCCCGATAGGGAAGCCGCCATGGTCTTCACCTTCAAGGCGTTCTGAACAAACTTCAGATCTGCCGGAGGTGTGGTCACATTGCGTATTTTTGCCGTATTGGCGTACAGAGCTGCGCCTGCTACCTGGTAGGTTCCACCAATGCCAGGAGCCTCGGGGCAGATGCCTGACACATTGGAAAGCGTCGAAATGGTTTTGCCGGAGCATGTTTCACCAAATGTATTTGCCCCCCCCACCGAGCCCACAGAACGCACCGTGCCATTGATACCTTCCGCAGTTCCAATGGCGTCGACATAATCCGATATTGACCCCGTCGTGTTTGGCAGTGTATTAAAATTGGTGCCCGCCTGACCGTCAAAACTTAGTGCGCTACTGGACAATGCCAAGGTGTACATGGGTCGGCAAATGGCGTTTCCATATTTTGTTTTTCTGGTGCTGCTGGCATTGGATAATGGGTCTGCCCACGTCAGCACGGGCAGACCCTTATTCGTGTCGTTGGTGGTGGACGACGGATTGGTGGAGGTCACGCCCGCATAGTATTGCAGCGCCTGCACTACCATTTCCCCGATCGGGTTCCCCCACGCAGGTAATGTCCCATCGGCCATTTCACTGGGCAATTGCGCATTAGAGCCCCCATAATTACCTCCAGCGCCTCGGCCATAGAGGACATAGGAGTCAAGTGCCTTGATGGCACCCTGTCCTGTGGCACGCCCGTCTACCGTCGCGGCGCATGAGGAGCCGGTCATGTGGCAGAAGATACCCGTACTGGTATTGATCTCGTCCGCAAAGTCCCCCATGTTCTTGCGCAGGGCGCCCGCCGTCAGGTTCTTGTCATAGCTTCCGGTAATTACGCCAAATTCCGATCTGGCTGCATTGGACGTACTGCTGCCCAAGCCAAACTCCTGGAAAATTCCATAGGGCTTATAATTGGTGGTCGAATTGGCCGGGAATGCTTGGCACCGCTCATCTCCTAAAAGTCCCGCCTTGCAGACTTGCACTCGGACGTTGATTTGTGGGCCTATCGTCGATCCATACGTAGCACCGTCGGTTGCCTGGTCAGGCGGATTTTCCTCGTGGGAAATACCGCCATTCCCCTTGTCCGTATCCTTGTAGTAGCGTGCCAGCTTTCTCCCGAGGCTGCCAGCACCCCATTCGCACACTGTTCCTTCCACAGTAGCCCATAAACGATAGTTACCTTTTGCCATGCGGATGACGGGATTGCCGCCTTCATCCATGACGTCGGAGCGATTGCAGATGCTCAACCCGGCATACACATTTGCATTGCTGCCGGTAGCTTTTGTCAAGGCAGCTGTCGTGAAGGGCGTGTAATCTCGGATGTCGGTTCCACGATAGTATTTAACGAAAGAGTGAGAGTCTTTCGAGAGATTGGCACGCTCTAGAACCGTTCCGCTCTGGTTGGCCGCAGTCACATTCGTATCGGTGCTCCGCTTCCCCCCGTAGAGCATTTTTCGGATCACGTCCAAACGGGTCATAGTGGCCCAGTTCAGGAAGTTTCCGCTCCACCAGGATTCAGTTGATGGACATGTATAGCGATGGTCGGTTGTCACCGTGGCCAGAGCGGCCGGTTGGAAACGGGAGTTGGCATAGTTATAGCATTTCGTGGAATCAAAATACCCGTAATATTTGAAATCAGGCTTGAATGTGGTATCGATTACGCCATCCTCGTCGATATCTTCAAAGTCGGTATAGATGGGACCGAACAAAGTATGATCTTTCGAGGTAGCCAGCATCATCATCGGCTTATTGGCCGTGCTGACGATGTTGGGAGGAATTGCGTTGACGGGCGTCGAGACGGCCAACGGGTCTGCCATGCTCCACAGCGGAGCACAGAACCCCGCCATGACAATCAAACACCGTACATAAATGCCTTTTTTCATATCCATTCCTGTTCTTCGGATGTATTGCAGCACTGCCATTGCATCAAGGGAAGAAAATCGTCTGTAAAACCACCTGCGTCCGCTGCGAATATCCAAAACCGCGCGCCGTAATGCGATACATGGTGGACCATTGATTGGCCTTGTCTCCGGTGGAGGTGACCTGCGTTTCATCCAGGTTCATGCGCACGTTCTTACGGTGGAACGCTTCAATCAGGTATTCAGGCTGCGCCGCGACCCCCTGGATGGCGGATACGCCGGTAAAAGTGCCCAGAGGCACCCCCCCTTCAAAATCACAATCAGTGGGCCTGTCCCCCTTGGGCGCACCCCATGAACCGCCCTTGCCCGTGGGCCACCAAGGCTCTGCTATGGCGGAGTCACCTTCAGAACTCCAGTCAGTAACGGCGTAGCTAGCGTCATCCTTGAGGCACAAGCCCTTGGTGCAATCCGTCGTGAAGTCACTGGGGTTCAGCCCATTGCTGTCTGTGGCAGCGGCATTGCGCTGGCACGTTGCATTTTCTGGCATGACCCCCAGGGAGGCAGTATCAATATCGCGCTCGGCGTCGCGTAGCGCGGATTCCGCTGCCTGCCGAGCGGCCTCTTGGTCCATTTGGTTACGGGCCATGCCTTCGGCCAGCATGGACTGCCGCGCCGTCCAGACGCTGATGCCCGTGATAGCGACCAAAAACAGCAGCACCACGACCAGCGCCACCCCGTTCTGTCGCCCGCAGCACCGAGAACCCAGCCCCCCCCGTGTCTGGCCGGCAATAGAGCCCAGTTCATGTTGCATGCTCTGCACCTCAGTAATATTGCTTCAGGCCATTGCGCAAACCGAACACTTGCACATACCGGGTAATGGTGTCCCTGGCAGGCTGGGCCGTGCCCGTGTCCTCGCAGTTTTTGTACGTGCGCGCGGCACCGGACTTGTCGGCGATGCGAGTATTGCCTCCCACCGTGCGCACCAGCACGCACACCCGCACGGCAGTCACGCGCTGCCAGGGCTTCAAAATCAATCCGTTGACTGCTAGGTCGCTCAGTCCATTCACCTCGGTGGCTGTATAGAAGCGCGATGGCGTGAGGGTGTCGGCAGCCTGATAGACGCCGTAGGTGAATTGCAGGTCTTCCACGCCAGGCACGATGGGCTGATAAATAGGCAAAAGGCCAGGATAGCTGTTGGCATTGCCAGCGCACGCCAAGCTCTTGGTATTGACGTCTGCACCTTCCACCGACATTTTGAGGTCTGACAGGGTATAGCGGTTAGAAACGAATACGGGCAGTTGCGGTGGCTTTTTCAGGTCGTCTGCCGTCGGAGTAGAGCCGTCGGTTTTAGTGCGGTATTGGTTGTGATTGGCGATGGATACCGCACTGCCGGCTTTAGCTGGATCGCCCCCTGCGCAATCGAATCTGCCACCTGCAGAGGAACTGGTGCCCATACTCGCCGCTTCGCCTGAAAAATAATTAATGACGAGGGTGTCGGCCTTGGCCGAATCCGCTGTCGGGCAAGTGCTGTCTTGTGTATTGAATTGCCCACCATCGCATCCATAAATACCCGTCATGAATGCCTCGGGAGGCCAAGTTCGGACGTTAGCCACATATTGCTGCCAATCGGTTTGGGCAGAATTGCCCGAAGCATCCATGGTGGGCAAGGGCGGGTAGGTGTCATACATGCCCGTTTGAGTGGCGTCTCCAGGTATGGGGGCCATGTTGGCCGGGTAGAAACCAGCATTCATGATTTCACGCCCCAGCATCTGAATCACGAAAGCGCCGGTTTCGCGGCTGCCGCTATTGCGATCAATGGCGCGCTGCGATTCACGCGAGGCCAGATAGACGTAGGCTGCAGCCACCACAATGATGAGGCTGATGGCCATAGCCACCATCAGCTCGATGAGAGTCAGGCCGCGTTCTCGCCGAACGGATGCCTTTAGTTGTCTTTGCATGGCAGACCTCATGGCACGAAGGAGAAGCGGGCGCAACGCACCCCCTCGGGGGCGCTGGCGTCAGCAGGGCAGCATGAATGCTGTGCCATGCCAGTTTCAGTGCCATCCGTAGAACAGATGGGTGACTTGACCAACGCGGAAGTGCTGGGATCCACCATTTCCTTGTCGAACCACATCATGGTGACATTGATGCCCTGGGCGCGGTCGCCGGAGACCAATGCGGCCCCCTGGGGCATCCCCTCACGCACGCGCTTTCGCCACATCAACAGGTCGAAAGTGGTTCGCTGGGCAGCCGAGCACGCCGTGGTTTCGCAGTTTGGACTGGGATCGGCCGAAAGATCTTCGGCTTGCTGCGTGGCCCAATTGTCGTCAAGAACGTAGGACGACGCGGCCGTTACCCCGTTGGCAGCAAAACTGGTGCCTGCCTGATCAGGATTGACACGCACACGCTCGGCCAAGTCCGATAGCAGAATGGACGCCTGCGCGCGCGACCAAGTATTGATCTTGTATTTAGAGGTAGCCGCCTGCAGGCCCGCGATGCCTAACAGGCCCACAGACAGTACCAGCACGGCAACCATCATTTCGATCAGCGTGACCCCCCTTGCATGGCGGACACGAGCATTGGGGACAGAAGTGTTCATGGCCATGTCACTTATAAGTACTGCAGGTGTCTAGCGTGGGAAGGGTACGCGTGCGCCCCAAGCCATCCATGCAGATGTTGTAGCCAAATTTATCACTGAGCGAGGTGTCCGTATGCAGCAATTTAAACAGCCCTGCACTGCCCGTGCCCGGGGATCCGCGCGCATTGAACATCATTTTTCTGGTTGGGCCTTGCGTGACGAGTTGATAGTCAGCCCCCCCACTTTCGTGAACCAGCAACATGTCTGTTGCAGCATCCGCAGGAGCATCCAAGGAACCGTCGCAACCAGGATTGAGAAAACCTATCCAGCCGGCTTGCCAGTCAGTACCGTTATCCGTGCATTTGAGATTTGAAGCATCCTTCATACACAGAGTCACGCAAATATTGCGATTCACAGCCTCGTTACGCGCCCGTAGCACGCTGCCTGCGAACTCATTGCCGAGGTTGGTCATCTTGCTGCGGACAATGAAATCACGAATGGACGGCGCCGCAAGACTAGCTAACACGGCCGCTACTGCCAATGTCACCAATAGCTCAATCAGCGTAAACCCTCGCTGAAAGAGACGGACACGCATGGATGTAAATTTAGCCATGAATGAATTATGGTTGCAGAGTGCATATTTCTGTTTCCATTGGCACCACTTGACAGACCGCTAGTCGGTTTTTAACCGGTCCGCCTACATGCAAGGATTGTTTTGTACCGCCACAATCCTTGCCATGCTTTACTTGAGCTGTCTCACGATTCTTGCATCCGTCGCTAGACGCCACTGGCGAGCCGTCGCGGCTCTTGTGGTGGTGTGGAGCGTGACAGGCTGTGCAGCACTCCCCAAAGACGTGGACCGCCCCGTGTCCACCGCACTGGCCTCCCCCGCCGGCACGCCCCTCGGCCAGTTGGTGGAGGAGCGCCGCGCAGCAGCGGGCGGCAAGCACCCCTCGGGCTTCCTGCTGCTCAACGGCCCCCAGGCCGCCTACGGCAGCCGCCTAGCCCTGGTCGATTCTGCGCAAAAGACCCTGGACGTGCAGTACTACGCCATCCATGCCGACGCCAGCACCGAGCGGCTGCTGCTCAGCGTGGTGGCCGCCGCGCGGCGCGGCGTGCGCGTGCGCGTGCTGCTCGACGACTTCCACAGCACCGGCCGCGATGCGCAGGTGATGCGGCTGGCCTTCGTGCCCAACATCGAGATGCGCATGTTCAACCCTCTCACGGGCGCGCGCGGCTCGCCCGTCGGGCGCATGATCAGCGCGCTCGGGGATTTCTCGCGCGCGCAGCAGCGCATGCACAACAAGCTCTTCATCGCCGACAACGCCATGGGCGTGACGGGCGGGCGCAACCTGGGGGATGCCTACTTCGGCCACGCCGATTCCGGCAATTTCGTGGACCTGGACGTGCTGGCGGCCGGCCCCATCGTGCAGGAGCTTTCGCGCAGCTTTGACAGCTACTGGAACAACGAGCGCGCCTACCCCGTGCAGTCGCTCATCACGCGCGAGGAGCTCGACGCCCTGCGCGAAAGCATACGCACCGCCGATGCGGCGCAGCGCGACCGGGAGGCGGCTGGCCGGAGCGCCACCCCGGCGCCGCCCGACAGCCTGCCTGCCGCCGCCCAGCGCGCGCGCATCTGGGACCAGCAGGCCATGGACCTCGCGCAGGCCCGCTTCGTCTGGGCGCCTGCTGCGGTGCTGGCGGACAAGCCGGCCAAGATTCCGCCCGACGGCGCATCGCAGGCGCCCGCCCTGCCCGAGCGCCCCCCCGCCAAGGCATCCCCCCTGGCAGCCACGGCGGCGCTGGCGTCCCGTGCGGCGGCAACCCCGCCCGCATCCGCACCCTCCGCGCCGGCCAGTGCCGACGACGAGGCCCGCGACGCCCAGACCGACACCGTGGTGGACGGCCTGCTCCAGCTCATGGGCCAGGCGCGGCGCGACCTGCTCATCATCTCGCCCTACTTCGTGCCCGGGCCCGACATGAAGCAGGCCTTCGCGGCGGCGCGCGCCCGCGGCGTGCGGGTGCGGGTGCTCACCAACTCGCTGGCCTCCAATGACGCGCCCATCGCCCATGCGGGCTATGCGCGCCACCGGCCCGACCTGCTGGCCATGGGCGTCGAGCTGTATGAGATGCGCAGCGAGCTGCCCGGCGTCCTGAGCGGCGCCCTGGGGTCCACCGGCAGCGCCGGCGGCCGAAGCGGCGGCAGCCCGGGCGGGTCGGTGGGCAGTTCGCGCGCCATGCTGCACTCCAAGCTGCTCATCATGGACGGCCGCCTGCTGGCGGTGGGCTCGATGAACCTGGACATCCGCTCGCAGCGCCAGAACACCGAGATCGCGCTGCTGATCCGCAGTGGCGACCTGTCGCGCCGCGCCACCGTGCAGATCGAGAATGCCTTGCGCGAAGCCGCCTGGCACGTGGAGCTCAGCGACGGCAGCCTGGTGTGGCGCGCGCCCCAGGGCAGCGGCCTGCCCGACGCCACTTCCGAGCCCGACGCCAGCGCGCCGCTGCGCCTGATGCTGCAGCTGCTGGGGCCGCTGGCGCCCGACCACCTGCTATAGCGGAGGATTCAACCTAGAAACGGCAGTTGGACGCGCTCGCCAGTGCCGTGATCGGCGTGCCAGGCAAGGCGTGACGACGCGGCGGGCTACTGCCCGCAAGGAGGAGCAGCGCCGCATGGCGCGGCGAGCGCGGTGCTGGCGAGTGCGTAGCGTGTTCACCACGCAGGTGAACGCCAACGAAGCAGCGCAAAGTCAATATTCATGCGGCTCTCGTGAAGATGGCAAGCGGTCAACTGCCGTTTCTAGGTTCAACCCCGCCACCCAGGCCGCGATGGCGCGCTGGTCCGTCATCGTGCGCACGTGCTGGTAGGCCGCCTCGGCCTCCGGGAAGCGCCTGCGCAGCAGGTTGAGCCATTGCTTGAGGCGCCCCGCGCGCTGGCGCGGCTCCAGGTCGTCGCACACCAGCTGCCAGAACGCCGCGATGTGCGGCAGCAGGTCGGCCCAGGCCACGGTGTCCGCGCCGGGCCGCCCGGCATCCGACGCACGGATGGCGCGGGCTAGGCCCGGGTCGGCCACCATGCCGCGCCCCAGCATCAGCGCGTCGCAGCCCGACACCTCGCGGCAGCGCTGGGCGTCGGCCACGGTCCAGATCTCACCGTTGGCCACCACCGGAATGCGCACCGCCGCGCGCACGGCCGGGATGTGCTCCCAGTACGCCGGCGGGCGGTAGCCATCGGCCTTGGTGCGCGCATGCACCACCAGTTCGGCGGCGCCGCCCGCCTCCATGGCCTGCGCGCATTCGCGCACCAGGCCCGTGTCGTTGAAGCCCAGGCGCATCTTGGCGGACACGGGCAGGTGCGCGGGCACCGCGCGGCGCACGGCCGCCACAACAGCATAGATTTGCTCCGGCTCCTGCAGCAGCGCGGCCCCGCCCCCGTGGCGGTTGACCACCTTGGCCGGACAGCCGAAATTGAGGTCGATGCCCTCGGGCCCGAGCGCGGCCAGCCGCGCGGCGTTCTCGGCCATGCTCACCGGGTCGGAGCCGAGCAGTTGCGCGCGCACCGGCACGCCGGCCAGCGTGCGGCTGCCGTTGCGCAGCTCGGGCAGGTAGCGCAGGAACACCTTGTCGGGCAGCAGGGTGCCGGTGATGCGGATGAACTCCGACACGCAGCGGTCCACCCCGCCCACGCGGGTCAGCACATCGCGCAGCACGAAATCCAGAAGCCCCTCCATGGGGGCGAGCAAAAGGGTCATTGCGGCACCGGGCCTCGCCAGAAATTCATATCAAAACAGGCTCAAGCGCTTATCCATCAAGCGCTAGCAGCTATCAAACAAAGAGCAAATTCTTCATCTACCCCGGGTAGGCCTGCAAGCAACCCGCCATTGTGCGGCAGCGGGTCATCACGGCGTCATGGCGGCTTGCTGCAATCGCAGCCACTCATCCGTGACCGGAGACTCCCATGCTGCTGCAGAAGACCGAAAAAGCCCGCCTGGAACTCTCGCCCGGCGTCCGCACCCTGAGCCTGCGCGAGCGCTCGCTGCTGCTGCTGGCCGACGGCAAGCCGCTGTCCGACCTGCAGGCCATGTACAACGGCATCGGCGCGCAGATCGTCGACAACCTGATGCGCCAGGGCTACCTGGCCGGCCCCGCCGAACTGCCCGCGCCCAGCCCGGAACAGCCCCCTGCCGAGCGGGTCGATCCCGGCGAATCGCTGCGCTCGCTCGCCGGCGCGCGCATGTACCTGTTCGACACCTGCGAGCGGCTGTTCGCCCGCCGCGACCCGGTGCTGGCCCAGCAGTTCCGCGAGGCGCTGCGTGCCGCCAAGGACAGCGAAAGCATGCTGGACGTGGGCGAAGCCATGTTCGACGAAGTGGCCCTGGCCGCCGGCGCCGAGCGCGCCGCCAGCCTGCGCGAGCGGTTCGAGCAGTTGCTGCCCCTCGCGACCGCCGCGCAGAAGAAAAGGTTCCAGACCACGCAGCCCGCGGCGCTGACCTGATCAGGCCGCGGCCAGCCGCCAGAGCGACGTGACCTCCGCCGCCCGGGCCGCATGCAGGGCATCGCCCGCATCAGCCGCCTTGGCATGGCGCGGACGCGCGTCGTGCCGCCCCCGCACCACCAGCCCCGCATCGGCAATCCAGCCCAGCAACTGCTCGCGCGGGCGCAGGCCCAGGTGCTCGGCCAGGTCCGACAGGATCAGCCAGCCCTCGCCGCCGGGCTCCAGGTGCGCGGCCAGCCCGGCCAGGAAGCCCTGCAGCATGCGGCTGCCTTCGTCGTACACCGCGCGCTCGATGGGCGAGCTGGCGCGCGCCGGCACCCAGGGTGGGTTGCACACCACCAGCGGCGCGCGGCCGGGGGGAAACAGGTCGGCCTGCAGCAGTTCCACGCGGGGCAGCACGCCCAGGCGCTGGAGGTTGCCGCGCGCGCAGTCCAGCGCGCGCGGGTCCTGGTCGGTGGCCACCACGCGCTGGACGCCGCGGCGCGCCAGCACGGCGGAGAGCACACCCGTGCCCACGCCGATGTCGAAGGCCAGCGCACATTGCGAGACAGGGGCCGGCAGCGGCGTGCTGGCGACCAGGTCCACGTACTCGCCGCGCACCGGCGAGAACACGCCGTAGTGCGGATGGATGCGGTTGCTCGGCGGCGCGCCCAGCGCGGGCACTTCCACGCCCTTCTTGCGCCACTCGTGCGCGCCCACCAGGCCCAGCAGCTCGCGCAGCGTGGCCACCGAGGGCTCGCCCGTGGCGGGCCCCCAGGCCTCGGCGCAGGCTTGGCGCCAGTCGGGCGCGCGGCGCAGTGCGATGCCATAGTCTCCCTCCAGCGGGATCAGGATGGCAGCGAGCGTGCGGGCGCGCTGGGCCTGCGCCTGGCGGTGCAGGTGGAAGGCCTCGGCGGGCGTGGCGGATGCAAGCTTTTCGGCCGCCTTGGCGGCGGATTTGCGGGGCTTCTTGTCGGCACGGCGCATCAGGGCCTGCAGCAGGTGGCGCGCGTTCTGGAAATCGCCCTGCCACAGCAGGCCCGTGCCTTCGGCGGCCATGCGGTAGGCAGCATCGGCGGCCAGCGTGTCGTCGGCGGTGACGACGCGGCGCGGCGCCGGCGCGCCGCTTTCGGAACGCCAACGGGCTTGCCGGGGCTGGCCCTGGTGGCTCCACGCAATCATGGTGATCAGGCGTTGATGGGGCGCTTGAGGCGCACTTCCTCGATCTTCACGCCGCCGATGACGGCCGTCTTGGCGGTGGACAGCTCGCGCTTGAAGCCGGCCATTTCGTGAAAGCGCAGGGCGCGCTCGTTGCGCAGCGGCACCCAGGCCGTGACGTTGGTGCAGCCCTCTTCCTGCAGGCCGTCGCGGGCGGCATCCCACAGGGCCAGGCCCACGCCCTGGTTCCAGTGGGTGGGGGCGGCGTAGATAGCCCAGATTTCCCCGGTGGTGGGGCGGGACTTTTCATCGCGCGAGCGGTCGTAGCCCACGAAGCCGACGATCTTCTCGCCGTCGATGGCCACCTGGACCTGGGGCTCGCAATATTCAATGGCCTCGCGCCAGTAGGCCTGGCGCTTTTCGACCGACGACATGGACTTCAATTGCTCGTCTGGCACCAGTCCCTTGTAGGCCTCTTGGGCAGAAGCGGTATGGATCTGGGCGATGGCTTTGGCATCGCGAAGCGTGGCGGGACGAACCTGGATACTGGACATGGAAAAACCGAACGAAAACAGGAATGAAAAAACGAAAACCCAGCATTGTCGCCGCAAACGGTTTTTCGCCGCCGGGCCGCCCCACGGCGGAAAGCACCCCCTTGGGGGCTGCGACCCGCTCAGCGGCGGAGCGTGGGGGTCTTTTTTCTCCTGTGCGGGCAGTGGCCCCGCCCCTTCGCCCGGCTGTTCAGGCCAGCGCCATCGCGCCCCCCAGCGTGCCGCCCGCAGCGGCCGCGCGCTGCACCAGCGCGCGCTTGTTGCGCGGGCGCGGCACGTGCACAGTGGGCGGGGTGCCGTTGATGGCGCCCAGGCCCAGCACCAGCGTGACGGTGGGCGATCCGTCCTCGCGGTCCTCGTCCGCATAGGCGCGGTAGCTGCCATTGCCCTGGCCGTGGCTGCGCTGCACGGTGTGGAAGGCGACCCGCACGCCGTTCACGCGGTGGCCGGCGAAGGGCAGCACCCGCAGCCGCGCATCGCGGTCCAGCGCCAGACCCATGTTGCCGGGGCGGTTGACCAGGTCGGTGCGGATGGCGCGCCAGGTGCGCCCCTCGTCCGTGGAGAACTGCCAGGTGCCCGCCTGGGCGTCCAGATGCTCGATCACCACGCCGGCCGAGACCAGCATGCCCGGGCAGTTTTCCTCCACGATGTGGGCCAGCGTGTTGCCGCCCAGGCCCGTGCCGGAAGCGGCAGAGCCAGGGGTGTTGTGGGCATGGGATGTCATGGGCGTACCTTTGAACGTCGAATGTTGAAACGAAGGCGGCGCATCGGGGTGCACGGCGTGCTTTTCAATGCTTGACGGAAAGTCTAGAAATCGATCTACCGGGCGTCCATCGCACAAATGGACTAGTCCGCAACAGCACGTTGTGCGCAATACTTGCCGCCATGACCGCTCGCCTCTTGCTCGTGGACGACCACACCCTGTTCCGCACCGGGCTGCGCCTGATCGTGCAAGACCACCCGTCCGTGGGCGCGATCGCCGAGGCCGGTTCGATCGCCGATGCCTGCGCGCTGCAGGCTACCGACACCGACCTGGTGCTGCTGGACATCCAGCTGCCCGGCATGAACGGGCTGGACGGCCTGCGCCCCCTGCGCCAGGCCTGCCCCCGCGCCCGCATCGTGCTCGTGTCGGCCAGCGTGGCGCCCGACGCGGTGTACGAGGCGCGCGCGCGGGGCGCGGACGGCTTTCTCTTCAAGTCCGCGAGCGCCGAGGACATCCTGCACGCCATCAGCTGCGTGCTGGCGGGCCAGCCCTGCTTTCCGATCCACATGGGCAGCGGCAGCGCCGCGCCGCGGGGGCCTGACGCCCCCGCGCTGACCGCGCGGCAGCTCGACGTGCTGGCGCTGCTGTGCACGGGCAAGCCCAACAAGGTCATCGCCCGCGACCTGGGCCTGAGCGAGAACACCGTGCGCGTGCACGTGGCGGCCATCTTCGCGCAGCTGGGCGTCAACAGCCGCAGCGCCGCGTTGCTGGCGGCGCAGCGCATGGGCCTGTCCACCCCGCAGCTCCATGACGGCCTCTGAGCCAACGGCCCGCCGGGGCTGGGCCTGGCCCGCATGGGAGCGCGACGAGGTGCTGCGCGAGCAGGTGGCCCTGCTGCGCCAGAATTTCCCGATGACGCTGCTGGCGTCGCTGGCCACCGCCCTGGGCACGCTGTGGGTGATGGCGCGCGTGGCCGACGCCCAGGCCACCACCCTGTGGCTGGTGGCGCACACGCTGGTCGTCCTGGGCGTGTACCTCGCGCTGCGGCGCATCGCGCCGTTCACCGACCCGGCCCCCCAGGCGGCGTACAAGCTCCTGGCCTGCATGGCGGCCATGGGGCTAAGCTGGGGCAGCCTGGGCTATGTGGTGCTGTACTGGGGCACGTCCGACAGCGTGATCTACGCCATCGGCATCATCAGCACCGTGTCCTCGGGCGCGCTCGGGCTGGGGGCGCCGCTGTACCGCGCCTACGTGACCTACCTCACCTGCGCCATGGGCGGCGTGATGATCGCCGTGGCGCTGGGGGGCGGGCCGGTGATGTGGCCGGCGCTCTTCCTCACCAGCGTGTACTACGCCCTCACCTGCCTGCAGGCGCGCACCGCCGACCGCGCCACGCGCCGCAGCATCGCGCTCAAGCTGGAGAACGACCGGCTGGTGAGCGAGCTGCGCGCCGAATCCCAGCGCGCCCTGGCCGCGCAGGAGGCCGCCGAGCGCGCCGACCGCGACAAGTCCCGCTTCCTGGCCGCCGCCAGCCACGACCTGCGCCAGCCCCTGCATGCCATGGGCCTGTTCCTCGAATCGCTGCAGCGCAGCCCGCTCAACGACCACCAGCGCACCGTGCTGGGCCACGCCCACGCGGCCTCCAGCGCGGCGGCGGAGATGCTCACCACCCTGCTCGACTACTCGCGGCTGGAGGCCGGCGTGGTCAAGGTGCGGCCCACGCCGTTCGCCGTGCAGCCGCTGCTGACCGCGCTGGAGCAGGAGTTCGGCGTGCAGGCCGACACCGCCGGGCTGGTGTACCGCACGCGCGAGACCTCGGCCGCCGCGCATGCCGATCGCTCGCTGGTGGGACTGGTGATGCACAACTTCATCTCCAACGCCCTGCGCTACACCACGCGGGGCGGCGTGCTCATCGCCTGCCGCACGCGCGGCAGGCGGCTGGCGCTGGAGGTGTGGGACACGGGGCCGGGCATACCGCAGCACCAGTGGGACGACATCTTCCGGGAGTTCCACCAGCTCGGCAATCCGGAGCGCGACCGGCGCAAGGGGCTGGGCCTCGGCCTGGCCATCGTGCAGCGGCTGGCGCGCGAGATGAAGACCTCCGTGGAGGTGCTGTCCCACCCGGGCCGGGGCTCGGTATTCCGGCTGTGGCTGGACCGCTGGCACGGCGCGCTGGACGACGACCTCACTGCGCCCGGCGCGGAAGCACACAGCCTGGCGGGCCTGAGGGTGCTGGCCATCGACGACGACGAGACGGTGCGCATCGGCATGCAGTCGCTGCTGCAGAGCTGGGGCTGCCAGTGCATCACCGCCGAGTCCAGCAAGGACGCGCTGGAGTGCCTGGAGGACATCACGCCCGACCTGATCATCACGGACTTCCGCCTGCGCCACCAGGAGACCGGCAAGCAGGTGCTGCAGGCCCTGCGCGCCTACCTGGGCACGCCGGTGCCCGCGATCATCATGACCGGCGACACCTCGCCCCAGCGCCTGCGCGACGCGCAGTCCACGCAGGCCCTGCTGCTGCACAAGCCGGTGTCCACGGGGCAGCTGCGCGCGGCCATCGCGCAGCTCGTGAAGACGGCTTGAAGCTACTCATTTGATAGCTGCTTGCGCTTGTCCAGCAAGCGCTGGAGGCCGATTTGGCTTGTATTTACAGCCAGCGCCGCAGCAGCGCCATGACCTGGTCGAAGCGCGCGCCGTAGGGCGGGTAGAACAGCGAGCTCATGGCCCAGCGCGACTGCACCAGCACCGACTTCTGGTGGCAAAAACGCAGGAAGCCCTGCTCGCCGTGGTAGGCGCCCCAGCCGCTGTCGCCCACGCCGCCGAAGGGCAGGTTGTCGTGGGCGATGTGCATCAGCGTGTCGTTCACCGTCACGCCGCCGCTCACGGTGCGGCGCAGCACGTCGTCGCGCACCGATTCGCTGCTGCCGAACCAGTACAGCGCCAGCGGGCGCGGGCCGGCGTTGATGTGGGCGATGGCGTCGTCCAGCCGCTCGTAGGACACCACGGGCAGGATGGGGCCGAAGATCTCCTCCTGCATGAGCTGCATCTGCGACGTGGCGCCGAACACCAGCGCGGGCGCCATCTGGCGGCTGGCGCCGTCGCCCAGCGTGCCCACGGTGCTGGCGGCAGGCTTGCCCGCGCTGGGGTCGATGGTCTGCACGTCGGCCCCCTGCGTCTGCGCCTGCTGCAGCATGGTGCGCAGGCGGGCGTGGTGGCGCGCCGTGATGATGGAGGCGTAGTCCGCATTGCCCTCGATGGTGGGGAACAGCCGCGCCACCGCCGCGCGGTAGGCCTGCGTGAACTCGCCCTCGCGGCCGCGCGGCAGCAGCACGTAGTCGGGCGCGATGCAGGTCTGGCCGGCGTTGAGCAGCTTGCCGTGCGCGATCTTGAGCGCGGCGTCCTGCATGTCGCAGTTGCCGTCGATGATGCAGGGCGACTTGCCGCCCAGCTCCAGCGTGGTGGGCGTGAGGTGCTGCGCGGCCGCCTGCGCCACCTTGCGGCCCACGGCGGTGGAGCCGGTGAAGACGAGGTGGTCGAACGGCAGCGAGGCGAACAGCGCCGACAGGTTGGCATCGCCCTGCACCACGCAGAATTCCTCGGGCGCGAAGAACTGCGCCACCAGCGCCGCGAGCTGGGCCGAGGTGTGCGGCGTCAGCTCGCTGGGCTTGAGCATCACGCGGTTGCCCGCCGCCAGCGCCGTGATGGCCGGCGCCAGCGAGAGCTGCACCGGGTAGTTCCACGGCGCGATCACGCCCACCACGCCCAGCGGCTGGCGCTCGATGCGGGCGCTGGCGGGCTGCAGGTAGATGGGGGTGCGCACCTTCTGCGGCTTGCTCCACTTGGCCAGGTGCTTGAGCGTGTGCGACAGCAGCGTGCGCAGCACGAAGAAGTCCGCCACCTCGGTCAGGCGCGGGGAACGCATGCCGAAGTCGGCCTGCACCGCCGCCGCCAGCACGGGGCCGTGCTCGTCGAGCATCTTGCGCAGGCGCAGCAGCCGCTCGCGGCGCACCAGCAGGGGCACGTCGGGCTGCGCGCGGCTGGCCTGGTGTTGGAGGTCGAAGTGGGCGTGGATGTCGGCAGGGGTCATGGCCGCCATGATAGGGCCGCCGGGGGTGCGGAAATTAGGGTTCCCGCACTTCACGCGGCTGCACGTCGGTCACCTCGGCAGCGCCGGGCAGCACGCCGCCGCGGCGCGACTCCGCCGGCTCGCCGGCGCCTCCGCCGCGCGGGGCCGACCACTGGGTGGCCGCGCGGAAGCCCGTGCGCGGATCCACGCGCATCACCCAGGGCGTGACAGGCCGCCCCGTGAGCCGCGCCCACAGCGCGCGCAGCAGCCACGCCAGCGCCAGCACCAAGGCGGCGGCCAGCAGGCTCAGGAACAGCACCAACCCCATGGCCACCACCACGATGCGCAACACCAGGCGCAGCGCGCCCGCAACAACTTCGTTCAAACCTTACCCTTCCTGTGGTGCGTCCGCGAAATGGAAGACGCCGGGGTCCTTCACCGGATCGACGCTCACCGCGATCGCGCTCTTGGGCGGGAAGCGCCCTTCGAGCAGCAACTTCGACAGCGGGTTCTCGATGCGCTGCTGGATCGCCCGCTTGAGCGGCCGCGCGCCGAACACCGGATCGAACCCCACCTTGGCCAATTCTGCCAAGGCGGCGTCGGACACCCGCAGCTCCAAATCCATCCGTGCCAGGCGGGATTGCAGCTGCTGCAGCTGGATCTTCGCGATCGACGCGATGTTCTGGGCGTCGAGCGCGTGGAACACCGCGGTCTCGTCGATGCGGTTCAGGAACTCGGGCCGGAAGTGGTTCTTGAGCTCGCCCCACACCGCGTCCTTGATGTCCTGGGAGTCCTGCCCCACCATGGCCTGGATCAGGTGCGAGCCGATGTTGCTCGTCATCACGATCACCGTGTT
>Ga0222425_100252_pt1 | contig 23992 bp, 18 predicted proteins | sample 2B1ome_2_FD_180089 | JGI IMG/M metagenome (GOLD analysis project Ga0222425, IMG submission 180089) | Enriched microbial communities from leaf-cutter ant dump, University of Wisconsin, Madison, United States - 2B150A (version 2) | ecosystem: Environmental > Terrestrial > Nest > Insects nest > Nest... | reverse complement strand
TGCAGCTGCCGGTGCAGTTCACGCCGTGGGTGCTGCGCACGATCTTGTCGTGCGCCCAGCGGTCGCGGTAGGCGTCCTCCCAGGTGCGGTCCTCGCCGTTGGTCTGGCCGTGGCCCTGGGCGAAGGTCTCGCGCGGCTGCGCGAAGTAGGAAAGGCGGTCGAGGAAGTGGCTCATCGTGGGCTCCTTGAAATCGTTTTCTGTTATCCGTTGTGTCGCGCACTGCACGCAGCGCACGAAGCGGTCGCGGCCCAGGCCAGCGGACGCCGTGGAACTGGCTTTGCCAGGCCACTGGCGTCGTCCCCCTTCCAGGGGGAAGGCGCGAAGCGACTCAGGGGGTGTTTCAACATGGCATCTCGGCCTTCTTGCGCGCGTAGTACCACCACGTCACCACCACGCACAGCGCGTAGAACACGGCGAACATCCACAGCGCGAACTCCGGCCCGCCCGTGGCGGCGATGGAGCTGCCGTAGCTCTTGGGGATGAAGAAGCCCCCGTAGGCCCCCAGGGCGCCCGCGAAGCCCACGGCGGCGGCGCCCTCGGTGTTGCCGTCCTTGATGGCCTGTGCGCGGGCGGCGTCGTCATTGCCGTGCAATGCGCGCAGCTTCTGGTTCAGGAAGATCACGGGGATCATGCGGAAGGTGGAGCCGTTGCCGATGCCCGTGGTGAAGAACAGCACCAGGAACATCACGAAGAAGCCCGCGAAGCTGCCGGCCTGCGGGCCGAACGGCAGGGCGAAGCCCCCCGCGCCCTTGGGCAGGAAGTACAGCACCCCGACCACGGCCAGCGCCATGACGATGAAGTTCCAGAACGTAACCACGCCGCCGCCCACCTTGTCGGCCAGCCAGCCGCCGAAGGGCCGCACCACCGCGCCCACCAGCGGGCCCAACCAGGCGTAGGCCAGCGGGTTCACCGTGGGGAACAGCGCCTTGATGAGCAGCGGAAAGCCCGCCGCGAAGCCGATGAACGAGCCGAACGTGCCCAGGTACAGCAGGCACATGATCCAGTTGTGCTTGGCGCGGAAGATGGCGGCCTGCGCGGCGAAGCTGGCCTTGGCGTCCGCGATGTCGTTCATGCCGAACCACGCGGCAACGGACGCGATGGCGATCCACGGCACCCAGATGAAGGCCGCGTTCTGCGCCCAGACCTGCGTGTGCTCGCCGTTCTTGACGATGGTCTGCGCGTCGCCGCCGAAGATGCCGAAGATGCCCGCCGTGATGACCAGCGGGCTGAGGAACTGCACCACCGACACGCCCAGGTTGCCCAGGCCCGCGTTCACGCCCAGCGCCGAGCCCTTGCGCTCCTTGGGGAAGAAGAAGCTGATGTTGGCCATGCTGGAGCTGAAGTTGCCCCCGCCCAGCCCGCACAGCAGCGCCAGCAGCAGCATGGTGGGGTAGCTGGTGGTGTTGTCCTGCACCGCGTAGCCGATGCCGATGGCCGGGATCAGCAGCGACGCGGTGGACAGCGCCGTCCAGCGCCGCCCGCCGAAGATGGGCACCATGAACGAGTAGAAGATGCGCAGCGTGGCGCCCGACAGCGCGGGCGCCGCCGCCAGCCAGAAGAGCTGGTTGGTCGAATACTTGAAGCCCAAAGCCGGCAGGTTCACGGCGACCACGCTCCAGACCTGCCAGATGGCGAAGGCCAGGAACAGCGCGGGCACCGAGATCCAGAGGTTGAGCTTGGCGACGGCCTCGCCCTCGCGGGCCCAGAACGCCTTGTCCTCGGGCGTCCAGATGGTGAGCAGGCGGCCCTGCCGGGTAGATGCTGCGGTGGCGGATGACATGGTGTTGACCTTTCAGGCCGCGTGCTGCGGCGCCATCACGTCGGTGCGGCGCACCTCGGTGAAATACATCCAGATGAGGGAGACCCAGACCACGCCGTACATCAGCATGAAGGCGCTGGAGCGGATGCCCGTCCAGTCCATGAGCACGCCGAACAGGATGGGCAGGATGAAGCCGCCCAGGCCGCCCGCCAGCCCCACGATGCCGCTGATGGCGCCGATGTTGGCGGGGTAGTCGTCGCTGATGTACTTGAACACGCTGGCCTTGCCGAAGGCCATGGCGATGCCCAGCAGGAACATCAGGGCGGTGAACGTATAGACGTTCAGGCCGATGTGGAAGGTGCGCGGGCCGTCCACCGTGAGCACGGTGAAGTCCGTCTGCGGGTACGACAGCAGGAACAGGCAGATCCAGCACACCCACATGACCCACCAGGTCACGCTGTGCGCGCCGTACTTGTCCGACAGCACCCCGCCGATGGCGCGCAGCACGCCGCCGGGCAGCGAGAAGCAGGCCGCCAGCAGCGCCGCCACGCGGATGTCCAGGCCGTACTCGCCCACGTAGTACTGCACCATCCACAGCGACAGCGCCACGTAGCCGCCGAACACGATGCTGTAGTACTGGCAGTACTTGAGCACCTTGGGGTCCTTGAGCGCCTTGAGCTGGGCGGTGAACGACACATTGCTGGGCACCAGGTGCGCCGGGTCGCTGTGGCTGAACAGCCAGAACAGCACCAGCGTGCCCAGCATGATGGCCGCGTACACGTGCGGCACCACCATCCAGCCGAAGGCCACCAGGATCACCGGCGCCACGAACTTGTTCACGGCCGCGCCCGAGTTGCCCGCGCCGTACACGCCCATGGCCATGCCCTGGCGCTGCTTGGGGAACCAGCGCGCCACGTAGGGCGTGCCCACCGAGAACGAGCCCCCGGCCAGTCCCACGAACAGGCCGATCACGAGGAAGTGCCAGTACTCCGTGGCCGAGCCCATGAGCCAGATCGCCGGCACGGTGGCGGCCATCAGCAGGGCCATGACGATGCGCCCGCCGTAGCGGTCCGTCCAGATGCCCAGCGGCACGCGCACCAGCGAGCCGGTGAGCACCGGCATGGCGGTGAGCAGGCCGAACTGCGTGGCGTTCAGGTTCAGCATCTTCTTGATCGGGATGCCGATCACGCCGAACATCATCCAGACCATGAAGCAGACGGTGAAGGCCAGCGTGCTGACGATGAGCACGCTCCAGGCCTGGCGGGTGCGGCGGGGGTCGTTTGCCGCAGGGTGCGACGGGGTTGCCATGGGTTTTTCCCTTGTGTGGAAGATGGCATCCATGGTCGCGCGAACGGGGCGCGGCGCACATCCTTCACAGGGAGGCGCGGGCCGGTGCAGAAGAACGATGGCGGGGCGACCCGCCCTACTACCAAAGAACTATCCGGGCCGCGGAGATTTCAAGCCAAATCGGCCTCCAGCGCTTATGCATCAAGCGCTAGCAGCTATCAAAAGATGAGTTGCGCGGACTATTCCGCCCGCAGCCGGTCGGACGCGTACACCGCCGCCTGCACGCGCGACGCGAGGCCCAGCTTGCGCAGGATGTGCTGTACGTGGATCTTCACCGTGGTCTCGGCGATGTCCAGGGCGCGGGCGATTTCCTTGTTGCTCGCGCCGCGCGCGATCTCGCGCAGCACCTCTTCCTCGCGCGGGGACAGGGGCGAGGCCGGCTCCTCGGGCAGGGGCTGCGGCTCGGGCGCGCCCTGCGACTGGAACGCGGCCACGAGCTTGCCCATGAGCTCGGGGCTCACCACGGGCTCGCCGCGCGCCGCGCGGCGGATGGCCTGGGCCAGCAGGTCGCCGTCGATGGTCTTGAGCAGGTAGCCCTGCGCGCCGTTGCGCAGCGCGGCGGCCAGGTCCTCGCCGTCCTCGCTGACAGTGAGCATGAGCACGCGCGAGGCGGGCGCCACTTCGCGCAGGCCCTGGATCGCGTCCACGCCCGTCACGCCGGGCAGGTGGTTGTCGAGCAGGATCACGTCGGGCTTGAGCACCGGCGCCAGGCGCAGGGCCTCGGCCGCGTCGCCGGCCTCGCCCAGCACCGAGAGGCCCGCGTCCTGCGCGAGCAGCGCGATCAGGCCGCGGCGGAACAGGGTGTGGTCGTCCACCACGAGCAGGGTCACGGGGCGCGGGTCGGCGGGCGGCATCATGGAACGGCAATACTTTCCTGGTTTTCCGGCAGGGGGATGGCGAGCGGCACGGTGGGCAGCTCGATGCATACGCGCGTGCCCTGGCCCCGGGCGGATTCCACCTGCACCACGGCGCCCACGCGCTGGCCCCGCTCGCGCATGATGCCCAGGCCCACGTGCAGCGAATCGGGCGGCACGCTGGCCACATCGAAGCCCTGGCCGTTGTCCTGCACCTCGAAGCGCCAGCGCGGGTGCCGGTGCACCAGCAGGTCCACCCGTGTGGCGCCCGAGTGCTTGCGCACGTTCGACAGCGCTTCCTGCACCATGTGCAGCACCTGGATCTGCAGGTCCGGCGCGAGCGGCAGGCCGTGGCCCACCATGCCCAGCGTGGTGGCGATGCCGGTCTGGTGCTCGAACTTGGACAGCGTGGCGCGCAGGGCGGATTCGATGTCCTCCTCGCTGGTGCGCGTGCGAAAGTGCACCAGCAGTTCGCGCACGTCGGCGTAGCACTCGCGCACGCCCACGTCCAGCTCGCCGATGCTGCGGTCGCGCCGCGCCTCGTCGCCCTTGGCCACGGCGTCGCGCAGCAGCTGCGTCTGGATCTTGAGGAAGGCCAGCGACTGCGCGATGGAGTCGTGCAGCTCGCGCGCGAGCAGGCCGCGCTCCTCGGCCACCGCCGCCTCGCGCTCCAGCGCCGTGGCGCGCAGGCCCTCCATGGCGCTGGCCAGGTGGCGCGTCATGGCTTCGAGCAGGTCGCGCAGACCATCGGTCAGCACGATGGGCGTGCGGAAGAACAGGTCCACCTCGCCCAGCACGCGCTGCTGCATCTGCACGGGGATGGTGACCATGGTCTCGAAGCCCGCCTCGCGGCAGTGCGGCAGGGCGAGCTGCGTGGACGGCGTGATGGGGATGACCCGCGTGCGCGCCGCCGCCTGCGGCTGGCCGCACAGGCAGCTGCCGGTGTGCAGGCAGTGCTCGCCGTCGGCCAGGGCGCGGGGCAGGCCGTCGCCGGCCAGCAGCACGTAGCGTTCGTTGGCCTCGTTGGACCAGCGCACGGCCGCGGCGTCGGCCCCGGCCACGCGGCGGATCTGCTGCACGAAGCCCTGGGCCAGCAGCTCCAGGCTGCCGGCGTCGGCGGCCAGCGCGCTCACCTCGTAGAGCGCGGCCAGGCGCTGGTTCTTCACGGCGATGCTGGCCGTCTTCGCCTGCACCTTGTGCTCCAGCTCGTCGTGCGAGGCCTGCAGCGCGTGCGCCATGAGGTTGAAGCCCGCCGCGAGCTGGCCGAACTCGTCGTCGGTCTCCACCGGCAGGCGCGTGCCCAGCTCGCCCTGGCGCAGCCGGGCCTGGGCCTGCTGCAGGCGGGAGACGGGGTTGATCACCAGCAGGTAGCTCACGGCCATGAAGGTCACGGCGGCGACGATGGCCACGGCCATCATGAACAGCTGGAACAGGTGCAGGGCCGCCGTCCAGCCCGCGATCTGCAGCTCGATGGCCTCCACGAAGCCGTCCACCTGCTGCACGAAGGCATCGGCCTGCGCCAGGGTCTGCGCGCGGTCGGGCGCCTGCGGCCCCGCCCAGCCGTTCCGCGCCTGCGCCCACTGGGCGCGCACGGCGTCGAAGCGCGCGCGCGTGCCCTCGCTCCAGGGCACGAACAGGGGGCGCGAAGGGTCGCCCGTGCGCAGCAGCTCCAGGCTCGCGTCGAACTGGCGGGCGCGCTCCTGCACCGCCTCGGGCGACTCGGCCTGCAGCACCATCACCATGCGCAGCATGTTCATGCGCAGCCGGCCCGCCTCGTTCACGGCGGCGGCGCCGCCTTCGAGCTTCCAGGTCACCCACAGCGTGAGGCTGATGGACGCCAGCGCCACCAGCAGAAAGCCCGCGCCCAAGGCCAGGAGCTTGGTGGTGAGCGTGGGCTTGGACCGCATGCGGGCAGTGTAGGCAGCGGGTGCGCGGCAACACTTGACCTGCGTCAAGGGCGGCGTGGAACCCATCCCCACCCGCGTAGCATTGCGCCCATGCACATGCCACCGCCCCGGGTCCTTCTCCTTTCCCTCTTCCCCCTGCTGGCCGCCTGCGCCAGCGTGGAATCCGCCCCGCCCGCCCGCCTGCAGGCCCTGCTGCCCGCCGACGTGCTGTTGCTGGGCGAGCAGCACGACGCGCCCGACCACCAGCGCCTGCAGCGCGAGACCGTGCAGTGGCTCGCGGCGCGCGGGCAGCTGGCGGCCCTGGTGATGGAGATGGCCGAGCGCGGCCAGAGCACCGCCGGCCTGCCGCCCGGCGCCACCGAGGCCCAGGTCCAGGCCGCCCTGCAGTGGAAGGACGCCGCCTGGCCCTGGAAGGCCTACGGCCCCGTGGCCATGGCCGCCGTACGCGGGGGCGTGCCGGTGCTGGGCGGCAACCTGCCCCGCGCCGAGATACGCGCCGCCATGGCCGACACGGCGTGGGACCGGCACCTGCCCGCCCCCGCGCTGGAGCGCCAGTACACGGCGCTGCGCGAGGGCCACTGCGGCCTGCTGCCCGAGGCGCAGATCGCCCCCATGGCGCGCATCCAGATCGCGCGCGACGCGAGCATGGCCCGCACCGCGCAGGAAGCCCGCCGCCCCGGCCAGACCGTGCTGCTGGTGGCCGGCGGCGGCCACGTGCTGCGCAGCCTGGGCGTGCCCACGCACTGGCCGGCCGATTTGAAGTCAAAAGTGGCTCTGGCGCAGGCGGGACAAGCGCCAGCAGCTATCGAAAGGGAAGCGGATGCGGTCATCCAGACGCCCGACCTGCCGCCCAAGGACCACTGCGCGGAACTGCGCAGGCAGTGGGACAGGAAATAGCGTCAGCCCCGCGCCTGCAACAGCGCAGCGAAATCGTCGGCCGCCAGCGGCCGGCTGCAAAGGTAGCCCTGGTAGGAGTCGCAGCCGCGCTCGCGCAGGAAGGCGAGCTGCCCCTCGGTCTCCACCCCTTCGGCCAGCACCGACAGGCCCATGCTGTGCCCCATGGCGATGATGGCCGCGCTGATGGCCATGTCGTCCTCGCTCTGCGGAATGTCGCGGATGAAGCCCTGGTCGATCTTGAGCACGTCGATCGGAAAGCGCTTGAGCTGCGCGAGCGACGAGTAGCCCGTGCCGAAGTCGTCCACCGCGATGCGCAGGCCCAGGCCGCGCAGGCGGGTGAGTACCTGGCGCGCCTCTTCCTCGGTGCGCTCGGCCAGCGCGGTCTCGGTGATCTCCAGCTCCAGCAGCTCGGGCGGAAAGCCGGAGTCGGCCAGCGCGCCCGAGGCGCAGCCGGCCAGGTCCGTCAGGTGGAACTGGCGCGGCGAGACGTTGACGGCCAGCGTCAGGTCGGGCAGCCCCTGCGCGCGCCACTGCTGGCCCTGGCGGCAGACCTCGCGCAGCACCCACTCGCCCAGCGGCCCGATCACGCCCGAGGTCTCGGCCACGGGGATGAAGCGCGCGGGCGAGATCATGCCCTCCTCCGGGTCGTTCCAGCGCACCAGCGCCTCGGCGCCCAGGATGCGGCCCGTGGCGATGTCCACCTGCGGCTGGTAGACCATCACCAGGTGGCCCTGCGCCAGCGCCAGGCGCAGGCGCGATTCGAGCGCGAGCCGCTCGCGCGCGGCCTGGGTCATGGCCTCGTGGAAGAAGCACCACGCGCCCCGGCCCAGCGCCTTGGCGCCGTACACCGCCGCGTGCGCGCCCTGCAGCAGCAGCTCGGAGGTGTCCGCGTGCTCGGGGAACATGCAGATGCCCACGCTCACCCCGGCCACTACCTCGAAGCCGTCGGGCGAGCGCCAGGGCTCGGCCACGGCGCTGATCAGGTTGCGCGCCACGGCCGCGGCGCCGTCGGCGTGCCGCAGGTGGCGCGCCACCACGGCCAGTTCGTCGCCGGCCAGCCGGCCCAGCACGTCGCCGGGGCGCAGGGCCGTCTGCACCTGCCGAGCGATGTGGCGCAGCACCGCGTCGCCCGTGGTGTGGCCGTAGCTGTCGTTCACGTCCTTGAAGCGGTCCAGGTTGAGCAGCAGCACGGCGATGTGCTCGCCGCTGGCGCGCGCCTCCTGCACCACCTGGTCGAGCTGGCGGCCGAACCAGGCGCGGTTGGACAGCCCCGTGAGCGCGTCGTTGTGCGCTAGGTACTCCAGCTGCCGCTGCTGCGCCTTCTCCTCGGAGATGTCGGTGAACATGCACACGTAGTGGGTGACCTCGCCGGCCGGGTCGCGCACGGCCGAGAGGGACATGTATTCGGGGAAGACCTCGCCGTTCTTGCGGCGGTTCCAGATCTCGCCCTGCCAGTGGCCCGTCTGGCGCATGCTCGCCCACATGGCCTCGTAGAACGCGCGGTCGTGCCGGCCGGACTTGAACACGCGCGGCGTCTTGCCCAGCAGCTCGGCCTCGGTGTAGCCCAGCAGGCGAGTGACGGCGGCGTTGACCGAGAGGATGCGGCTGTTCGCGTCGGTCACCACCACGCCCTCGGCGGTGTTGTCCACCACCGTGGCGGCCAGCCGCTGGCGCGCCTCGCTGCTCTGCAGCGCGGCACGCGCCGCCGTGATCTCGTCCAGGTCCTGCACCACGCAGGCCAGGTGCGCGGGCTCGCCATCCTCGCTGCCGGGGATCTGGGTCACGGTGCAGAGCACGGGCACCCGGCGCCCGTCGCCGGGGCGCAGGCATTCGCGCTCGTCCACGTAGTGGTCGATCTCGCCGGCCAGCAGGCGCGACAGCTGGGTGGCGGCCCAGTCGCGGTCGGGCGCGGGCATCACGTCGTGGATGTCGAGGCCGCGCACGCGCGCCAGCGGCATGCCCAGCAGGTTGCACAGCCGGGCGTTGGCCCACAGGAAGCGCCCGTCGGGCGCCACGCGGGCGAACCCGGCCGGCGCGTGGCGCACGATCTGCGACAGCTCCTGCGCCATGGCCAGGCGCACCTTCTCGGCGCGGCGCATGCGCCGCAGCATCCACCAGGCCAGGCCGCTGGTCAGCAGCACATAGCCCCAGCCCTTCCAGGTCTGCAGGCGCGTGAGCTGCACCGGGTCGTCCACCCAGTGGGCCAGGGCCGCGTCGCCCGCGAACACCCAGGCCACGCCCAGCACCAGATACAGCAGCATTCCCCGCCAAGGGACCCATTGCGGGGCATTGCCCGGATCGCCCATTGATTCCCCCGTAACCGGCGCCCAGGCCCATGCTGCGACAATCGCACAGCTATGAACAACGCCTACATCCTCACCCTGTCCTGCCCCGACCGCCTGGGGCTGGTGCACGCAGTCTCCGGCTTCCTGCTGGAGCAGGGCGGCAACATCGAAGAAGCCGCGCAGTACAACGACCACGACACCGGCCTGTTCTTCATGCGCGTGCAGTTCGCCTGCGGCCAGCACGACCACGCCACCCTCAAGGCCCGCCTGGCCAGCTTCGCCGAGCCCCACAACATGCACTGGAGCCTGCACGCCACGGCGGCACCCATGAAGACGGTGCTGCTGGTCAGCAAGGAAGGCCACTGCCTCAACGACCTGCTGTTCCGCTGGAAGAGCGGCCTGCTGCCCATCGACATCCGCGCCATCATCAGCAACCACCGCGACTTCTACCAGCTCGCGGCGAGCTACAACGTGCCGTTCCACCACATCCCGGTCACCGGGGTCACCAAGGCCCAGGCCGAGGCGAAACAGTTCGAGATTATCGAGGCCGAAGGGGCCGAACTGGTAGTGCTGGCGCGTTACATGCAGATACTTTCACTTGATCTATGTCAAAAGTTGGCCGGACGGGCCATCAACATCCACCACAGCTTCCTGCCCAGCTTCAAGGGCGCCAAGCCGTACTACCAGGCGCATGACCGGGGCGTGAAGCTCATCGGCGCCACCGCGCACTACGTGACGGCCGACCTGGACGAAGGCCCGATCATCGAGCAGGACGTGGCCCGCGCCGACCACACCGACACCGTGGAAGACCTCACCGCCCGGGGCCGCGACACCGAAAGCCAGGTGCTGGCCCGCGCCGTGAAGTGGCACAGCGAGCACCGGGTGCTGCTCAACGGGCACAAGACCGTCGTCTTCCGGTAAACCTTTCCCATGGCCACGGCGTCGCCCTCCTTCCTGACCGCAGCCGTGCGGCGCATCCCGCCGATCCAGTGCCTGCTGACCTTCGAGGCCCTGGCGCGGCTGCGCAGCGTGACGCAGACGGCCGACGAGCTGTGCGTGACGCCCAGCGCCGTGAGCCACCGCGTCAAGCAGCTCGAACAGATCCTGGGCGCGCGCCTGTTCGGCCGGGCCGACTTCTCGCTGACCACCGAGGGCAGCGCCTACCTGGCCCACGTGCGCGAGGGGCTCACCGCGCTGCAGCGCTTTCCGGGCGCCGCCGCCGCGCCGGGCCGCAGGCGCTTGAAGCTCGCCGTCACCCCCACCTTCGCCCGCACCATCCTCATCCCGCGCCTGCGCCAGTTCACCGAGGCCTACCCCGAGATCGACCTCGCCCTGCAGGTCTCCATCCCCCTCTTGGACGTGGTGGCCGAGGACGCCGACCTCATGGTGCGCTTCGGCCCCGGCCACTATGCCGACGTGGAGCACGTGGAGCTGGCGCGCGACGTGGTCACGCCCCTGGCCTCGCCCGCCTTCGTGCGCGAGCACGGCCCGTTCGACCGGCCCGAGGACCTGGAGGGCGTGCCCCTGCTGCGCAGCCCGCTGGAGCCCTGGCGCACCTGGTTCGCGGCCACGGGGCTGGACTGGGCCGAGCCCAGCGAGGGCTCGCAGTTCAACGACATCGGCCTGATGTGCGACGGCGCCGCCGCCGGCATGGGCGTGGCCCTGGTGCGCCTGAAGCTCGGCGCGCCCTGGCTGGAGAACGGCACCCTGGTGCGCCTGTTCGCCGACGACGCGCCCAGCCCCCACGCCCACTACCTGTGCTGGCGCACCGGCAACATGGACCGCTGGGAGTGCGCCGCCTTCGCCGAGTGGCTACGGAAGACGATGGCCTGAGCATTTCAGGCCAAATTGGCCTCTAGCGCTTATCCATCAAGCGCAAGCAGCTATCAAAACAGTAGTCATCGGGCAATTTTCACAAGCCCCTGCAGAAAAGCTCAAGCCCCGCCGCGGCCATCCCCTTACAGTGGCGGCCATGCACGACGACAACGACAACCCCACGCCCGCCGAACGCGCCGCGCGCCAGGCCGAAGTGGTGCAGGCCCTGGCACGCGTGGTGCCCGCGCATGCGCTGCTCTGGCACGCCGAGGACACCACGCCCTACGAATGCGACGGCCTCACCGCCTACCGCCAGCGCCCGCTGGTCGTCTGCCTGCCCGAGACGTATGAAGAAGTGCAGGCCGTGCTCCAGACCTGCCACCGCCTGCGGGTGCCCGTGGTGGCGCGCGGCGCGGGCACGGGCCTGTCGGGCGGGGCCATGCCGCATGCCATGGGGGTGACGCTGTCGCTGGCCAAGTTCAACCGCATCCTCGACCTGAACCCGGTGGCCCGCACCGCCCGCGTGCAGTGCGGCGTGCGCAACCTCGCCATCAGCGAGGCCGCCGCCCCCTACGGCCTGTACTACGCGCCCGACCCCAGCAGCCAGATCGCCTGCACCATCGGCGGCAACATCGCCGAGAACTCGGGCGGCGTGCACTGCCTGAAATACGGCCTCACGGTGCACAACGTGCTCAAGATCCAGGGCTTCACCGCCGAGGGCGAGCCCGTGGAGTTCGGCAGCGGCGCGCTGGACGCGCCCGGCTACGACCTGCTGGCCGCCGTGATCGGCAGCGAGGGCATGCTGGCGGTGGCGACCGAGGTCACCGTCAAGCTCATCCCCAAGCCCCAGCTCGCGCGCTGCATCATGGCCAGCTTCGACGATGTGCGCCGCGCGGGCGACGCGGTGGCCGCCGTGATCGCGGCGGGCATCATCCCCGCCGGGCTGGAGATGATGGACAAGCCCATGACCGCCGCCGTGGAAGACTTCGTGAAGGCCGGCTACGACCTCACGGCAGAAGCGATCCTGCTGTGCGAGAGCGACGGCACGCCCGAGGAGGTGGAGGAGGAAATCGCCCGCATGAGCGCCGTGCTGCGCGCCGCCGGCGCCACCGCCCTCAGCGTGAGCCAGGACGAGGCCGAGCGCCTGCGCTTCTGGAGCGGCCGCAAGAACGCCTTCCCCGCCAGCGGCCGCATCAGCCCCGACTACATGTGCATGGACTCGACCATCCCGAGGAAGCGCCTGGCCGACATCCTGCTGGCCATCCAGGAGATGGAAAAGAAATACCAGCTGCGCTGCGCCAACGTGTTCCACGCGGGCGACGGCAACCTGCACCCGCTGATCCTGTTCGACGCGAACGATGCCGACCAGTTGCGCCGCTGCGAACTCTTCGGCGCGGACATCCTGGAGACCAGCGTGCAGATGGGCGGCACCGTGACCGGCGAACACGGCGTGGGCGTGGAAAAGCTCAACAGCATGTGCGTGCAGTTCACCGCCGAAGAGAACGCGCAGATGCGGGGCCTGAAGGCCGCCTTCGACCCGGACGGACTGCTCAACCCCGGCAAGGTGATCCCCACGCTGAACCGCTGCGCGGAGTACGGAAAGATGCTGGTGCGCGGCGGGCGCATCAGCCACCCGGACCTGCCCCGGTTCTGACGGGCGGCGCTACTCCTTGGGCGGCGTGCGGCGCCCTGGTGGCTGCTGTTGCTGCTGGCGCAGCCTCTTCTTCTCCTCCTCGCGCCACGCGCGCAGCCGCTGCATGTTGGCCTCCATGCTCTCGCGCTGCGCCCGCGTCAGCGGCACGGGGCCCGGCGCGCCTTCCAGCGCACCGAAGCCGCTGCCCGCATGCGGCGGCGGCTGCTGCTCTGCCCGCGTCTTGTTCTTGAACATGCCTGCTCCTTCTCTCGCAGTGAGGGGCCTGCCCGGTAACGTAACCCGCAGTCCATGAAAACATGTAACTATATCCATTAATTACGCCATTTCCTTGCACCATATCTAGCCTCCGCGGCATGCAAAGTGCAAGAGAACAGTTTGCGGCCCGGTTACGCGACGCGATGGTGGCCGCGGGCTACGAACCCCGCCCCGCCGTGCTGGAGCGCGAATTCAACACCCGCCACTGGGGCAAACCGATGACCTTGCATGGCGTGCGCCGCTGGCTGCGCGGCGAGACGCTGCCGGACTACCGCAAGCTCACCACGCTGGCCGAATGGCTGCAGGTGCCCGTGCAGCAGCTGGGCTATGGCGAGGCGCCGCAGCAGCAGCACGGCACGCGCGAACGCACCCCGCCCGCCTGGAACGCGGGCCTGGGCTACCAGGACCGGGAGCTGTTCGAGATCTACCTGCGCCTGCCCGTGCCCAAGCGCCGCCTGGCGCGGGACGTGATCCTGGCGATCGCCCGCGCCCACGAGGCCGAGGAGGCGGAGCGCGGCTGACGCGCCTTGATGGTCAAATCGGCCTCCAGCGCTTATCCAACAAGCGCCAGCAGCTATCAATCAAGGAGCATCATCGGTAGGCACGCCTATCGGGCATGCCCGCTGCGGGCCATTTCCTCCTCCGCGAAGCGCTGGGCGTCCGCCAGCGCGTCGGCCAGGGAGCGCCGGCCCGTCAGCACCTCGCTGATGCGCTGGCCGGTGTAGTCGCCGATGGCCACGAACTGCGGGATGGCGGCGAACTGCACGCCCACGTAGGGCGAGCGCGGCAGCGTGGCGTCGCGCGGGTCGGCCATGGAGATGGCCACGGACTCGATCAGCGCATAGCGCGCGGCCGACAGGAAGGCCTTGTTGCGGTAGGTGGAGATGCGCGTGCCCGTGGGCATGGAGAGCACGCCGAGCTTGTTCGCCACCAGGTCCAGGTAGGCCTTGGACGTGGCCCAGCGCACGAAGGCCTGCGCGGCGTCCGCGCGCGGGGACGAGGCCGGGATCGCCAGCGCCCAGGCCCAGAGCCACCCCGCCCCCTGGGCCGTGGCCCCGGTGGGCGCGAGCGCGAAGCCCGCCTTGTCGGCGACGCGGGAGAACTTCGCGTCCAGCACCGCCGCGCCGGCCACTGTCGCGTCCACCCAGATGCCGCACTTCCCCTGGGTGAAGAGCTGCAGGTTCTCGTTGAAGTTGTTGTTCACCGCGCCGGGCGGGCCGTAGCGCGTGAGCAGCTCCACGTAGGCGCCGACCGCGCTGCGCCACTCGGGCGTGTCGATGCGCGGCTTCCAGTGCATGTCGAACCACTGCCCGCCGAAGGCGTTGACCATGGTGGTCACCAGGGCCATGTTGGCGCCCCAGCCGGGCTGGCCGCGCAGGCACACGCCGTAGACGCCCGCCTGGGGGTTGTGGATCTTGGCGGCGGCCTCGCGCACCTGCGTCCAGGTGGGACGCTGCGCGAAGGAAACGCCGGCCTTCTCCAGCAGGTCCGTGCGGTACAGGGTCATCGAGCTTTCGCCGTAGAACGGGGCGGCGTAGAGCTTGCCGTTCCACGACAGGCCCGCGCGGATGGGGGGCAGCAGGTCGCGCACGTCGTAGTCCGCGTCCGGCTGGAACTCGCGCAGCCAGCCCTTGCCGGCCCAGATGGGCGCTTCGTACATGCCGATGGTGACCACGTCGAACTCGCCCGTGCGGGCCGCCACGTCGGCGGCCACGCGCTTGCGCAGTTCGTCCTCGCCCAGCACCTTCCACTGCAGCCGGATGCCAGGATGTGTGCGCTCGAACTCCGGGGCGAGGCGCTGCATGTCCGCCATCTGGCGGTTGTCCACCGTCGCGATGACAAGGTCCACGGCCTGCGCGGCGCTGGCGGCGGCCGCGGCGATCACGCCGGCGGCGCAGGTGGCGAGTAGACGGGACAGGGGCACGGCGCTTCTCCAGGTGGGCACAGGGGCGGGAGCGCACGGCGCGCTGCCCGGCTGGAGACTATGGATTCAGGCCCTCCGCACACCAAGAGTGTTATTCCCGCCCCGCTTTTGCAAGGCAGTACCCGCCCGCCGCAACTGCATACGGGGCCTTGCGGGAAAGCGTGCTAATCAAGGGGCGGCGAGGGCCCACAGCGCCCCCGCATGGGCGATGAGGAACAGCACCAGCCCGATGAAGCCGCCCACCAGCGTGCCGTTGATGCGGATGTACTGCAGGTCGCGGCCGATGTGCAGCTCCACCAGCCGCGCCATCTCCCGGGCGTCCCAGCGCTCGACGGTGGTGCGGATGTGCTCCGCCACCGTCTCCGAGACCTCGGGCGCCCACTGCGCGGCCCACAGCTCCAGGCGCACGTTCAGGCGCGCGCGCAGCGCCGCATCCTGCGCCAGCGCCTCGCCCAGCCAGCGGCCCATGCCGGCCACGCGGCGGGCGATGGCGGAGTCCTCGTCGGCGAGGTCGGCGCGCAGCCGCTCGCGCAGGCCGGCCCACAGGTCGTGCACGTAGCGGGCCAGCACCGCGTCGTTCTGCAGGTAGGCGCGCACCTCCTCGCCCCGGCGCAGCCAGTCGGGGTCGTCCTGCAGGCGGGCGATGAGGCGCTGCAGGGCCGCGTCGAGCGCGCCGCGCAGCTCGTGCGCGGGGTCTTCGGCCATGGCCTGCAGCAGCGTGTCGAGCGCGTGGGTGACGGCCGCCGCGCCCTTGCCGGAAAGCCAGTCGGTGGGCAGCACCTTTTCCTTGAGCGGGTGCTCGCGCCGCAGCCACTGCACCAGGGTGTCGGAAACGAAGGCGCGGGTCTCCTCGCGGCGCACCACGGCGGAGAGGCGCTCGAACAGATCGTCCAGCAGCGCCTGGTGCCGCCCTTCGTGGGTGAGCGCGGCCAGGGCCGAGGCCATGGAGCGCGACAGGTCCAGCTGCCCCAGCAGCGCGCGGGCCGCCTGGGCGATGAAGCGCTGGACCTTGGCGTCCTCCACCGTGTCCAGCCCCGCCAGCGCGAGGCGCGCCACCTGGCGCCCCAGCAGGTCGGCGTTGGCGGGCGCGGCCAGCCACAGCGCCAGCATGTCCACCGGGTCGTGGCGGCGGATCAGCTGCACCAGCGAGGGCGCGTCGAGGAACTTGTCTCGCACGAAGGCCGCGAGGTTGCCGCCGATGCGGTCCTTGTTGCGCGCGATGATGTCGGTGTGGCGCTGCACCAGCGGCAGCGGAATGCGCCGGAACAGGGCCGACACGGCGAACCAGTCGGCCAGCGCCCCGACCATCGCGGCCTCGGCCACGGCGCGCACGCCCGCCACCAGCAGGCCGGGGGGAAAGGCGTAGGTCAGCGCGAAGACCGCGCCCACCGCCAGCAGCAGGCCGGTGGCCTGGCGCTGGGCCCGCCGCAGCAGGCGGGCGTGGTCGGGCGGCGGATCGGCCAGCAAGGGCTCAGGTCAAAGCTCAGTTCTGGCCGATCTTGTCCAGCGCGGCCGCGAGGTGGCCCACCGTGCGGTCCACGTTGTGCCACTTCTCCAGGCCGAACAGGCCGATGCGGAAGGTCTTGAAGTCCGGCCCCTCGTCGCACTGCAGCGGCACGCCGGCGGCGGTCTGCAGGCCCACGGCGGCGAACTTGCTGGCGTTCTGGATGCCGGGGTCGGTGGTGTAGCTCACCACCACGCCGGGGGCCTTCCAGCCCTCGGCGGCCACGCTGGGAAAGCCCCGCGATTCGAGCAGCGCGCGCACCTGGGCGCCCAGATCGACCTGCTCGGCGCGCACCTTGTCGAAGCCATAGTCGCGCGTCTCCAGCATCACGTCGCGCAGGCGCACCAGCGCGTCGGTGGGCATGGTGGTGTGGTAGGCGTGCTGGCCCTTCTCGTAGCCCTCGGCGATCTGCATCCACTTCTTGAGGTCGCAGGAGAAGCTGCTGCTCGTGGTGCCGTCGATGGCCTGGCGCGCACGCTCGGACAGCATCACCATCGCGCAGCAGGGCGAACTGCTCCAGCCTTTTTGCGGGGCGCTGATCAGCACGTCCACGCCGGTCTTCTGCATGTCCACCCACATCGCGCCCGAGGCCACGCAGTCGAGCACGAAGAGCGCGCCCACTTCGTGCGCGGCATCGGCCACGGCGCGGATGTAGTCGTCACTCAGGATGATGCCGCTGGCCGTCTCCACGTGCGGCGCGAACACCACCTTGGGCTTCTCGGCGCGGATGGTGGCTGCCACCTCGTCCGCCGGGCAGGGCGCCCAGGGCGCCTGCGGGCCGCTGCCCTGCTGGCGCGCCTTGCACACCACGGAGCCGCCGCCCAGGCCCTTGTCGGCGTCGAAGATCTGCGTCCAGCGGTAGCTGAACCAGCCGTTGCGCACGATCAGCACCTTCTGCTGGTTGGCGAACTGGCGCGCCACGGCTTCCATGCCGAAGGTGCCGCTGCCGGGCACCAGCACGGCGGTGTGGGCGTGGTAGACCTCTTTCAGCGTGGCCAGGATGTCCTGCACCACGCCGGTGAAGCGCCTGGACATGTGGTTGAGCGCGCGGTCGGTGTAGACCACCGAGAATTCGAGCAGGCCATCGGGGTCGATATCGGGCAAAAGGCCGGGCATGGGGTTTGTCTCCGCGTACGGTTTGGGGGGGGCAAAAAAGAGCGGGCCAGCTTAGCACGCCACGTCGCAGCGCAGCCGCACGGGGCAGTGGCCCACGGCGCGCACGGCGTCGAGCACGTCGCATTCGCTGCCCGCGTCGGGCGTCATGCGCCGCAGGCGTATCTGGCCCTGGCGCAGCAGCAGGCGGCAATAGTCCGGCCCGTCGCTGTCGGCCTCGACCACCCATTCGGTGATGTCGGCCCAGGGCACGAACCACTGGCCTGCTTGTTCGACGACCCAGCTCGCTTCGATCAGCCGGGGCACGCCTTGCATGCCAAGCAGGCTGCTGCGCGCAAAGGCCACGCCGTCTGCGTGCATTTCGATCCAGTGCCGGCCCTGCGTGAAACGCACGGGCGCAGCCACGGCAGGCGCGCCTTCGGCGGGGATGACGCGGCCCGCGTCCCACTGCGCGCGCAGCGCGGGCGGTATGGCACGGCCGTTGCGCCGGCACAGCACAGCAGCCAGGCCCGCCAAGGGGATGAGCGCGAAGCCCAGGCCGATCTGCAGCCCCCGCTCATCCACCTTGCCATGCAGCGCAAAGCCGACGAAGGGGCTGAAGATGAGCCCAAACCAGCACAGCGCGAGCCAACCCACCGACGTGCGCGCCGTGGCGGGCAGCGTGGCGCGGCGGTAACGGTAAGCATCGTTGGCCATGCGGCCAAGCTACCAGGTGTCGATGAAGCTTTTGTGACACTCCGGCACGCCGCCACGCGCTGCGCCAGCCAGCCCGCGCACCAGCCACGCGCGCGTCTCGGCCGGGTCGATCACGGCGTCGATCTCCAGCGTGGCGGCCATGTGCAGGGCCTCGCCGTTGGCGTACGACTTCGCCAGCAACCTGGCGAACAGCGCATCGCGCTCCGCTCCCTCGGGCAGGGCCTCCAGCTCCTTGCGGAAGCCCAGGCGCACCGCGCCTTCGAGACCCATGGCGCCGAACTCGCCCGTGGGCCAGGCCACGGTGAACAACGGCGCATGGAAGCCCCCGGCCGCCATGCCCATGGCGCCCAGGCCGTAGCCCTTGCGCAGCACCACGGCGAAATACGGCACGCGCAGGTGCGCCGCGGTGACGAACAGGCGGCTGACGTGGCGCACCTGGGCCGTGGCCTCCACCTCGGGGCCGACCATGAAGCCGGGCGTATCCACCAGGCTCACCACGGGCAGGCCGTGCGCGTTGCACAGCTGCAGGAAGCGCGCGCCCTTGTCGGCCGCGTCGGCGTCGATGGCACCGCCCAGGTGGAGCGGGTTGTTGGCGATCAGGCCCACGGGGCGGCCCTCGATGCGCGCCAGCGCCGTGTGCAGCCCCAGGCCGAAGCCGGTGCGCAGCATCAGCAGGCTGCCCTCGTCCACGAGGCCGCGCATCGCAGCACGGGTGTCGTACACGCGCAGGCGGTTCTCGGGCACCACGGCGCGCAGCAGGCGCTGGTCGGGCGCGGACCACTCGGCCGTGCGGCCCTGGAAGAACGACAGGTAGTGCCGCGCGGCCGCGACGGCCCCGGCCTCGTCGTCCACCAGCACGTCGATCACTCCGTTGGCGTGCTGCACGCTGCTGGGGCCGATCTGCTCGGGCTTGAAGACGCCCAGGCCGCCGCCCTCGATCATCGCGGGGCCGCCCATGCCGATGTTGCTGGCGCGCGTGGCGATGATCACGTCGCTGCAGCCCAGCAGCGCCGCGTTGCCCGCGAAGCAGCGCCCCGCCGCGATGCCGACCACCGGCACCTGGCCCGAGAGCGCGGCGTAGCTGGCGAAGGTGGGCACGTGCAGGCCGGCGACGATGGGCATGTCCGTGTCGCCCGGCCGGCCGCCGCCGCCTTCGGCGAACAGCACCACGGGCAGCTTCTGCGCCAGGGCGATGCCCAGCATGCGGTCGGTCTTGGCGTGGTTGCGCATGCCCTGCGTGCCGGCGAGCACGGTGGCGTCGTAGGACATGACCACCGTGCGCGCCTTCTCTTCGCCAAACAGCGCACCATTGATGCCGCCAATGCCCGTGACCATCCCGTCGGCGGGCGTGTTGGCGATGAGGTCTTCCACGCTGCGGCGGCGTGCCTGCGCCGCGATAGCGAGCTGGCCGTATTCGATGAAGCTGCCTTCGTCGCACAGGTCGGCGATGTTCTCGCGCGCGGTGCGGCCGCCCTGGGCGTGGCGCTTGGCGATGGCCTCGGGCCGGGCAGCGTCGAGGGTGAAGGCGTGGCGGTCGATCACGCGCTGCAGATCGGGGCGGATGGCGCCGGGGTCGTGCGCCGGGCCTCGCTGGGCGCCTTGCGCGGCGGCGCCCTCCTCCACCGGGTCGAGCACCAGCAGGGGCTGGCCTTGCGCGAGGTAGGCGCCCGGCACGGCCAGCAGCGTGCGCACGCGGCCGGCGTGCGGGGCGTGCAGCACGTGCTCCATCTTCATGGCTTCGAGCACGGCCAGCTCGCCGCCGGCGGCCACCACGTCGCCCTCGGCCACGCTGATCTGCACCAGGCGCGCGGGCATGGGGGCTGCAATTTCATGGTCATTTTGGCCTCCAGCGCTTAATGGATAATCGCTGGCAGCTATGTTTTTTGATATCTCCAGCAGCTCTGGCAGCACGGATTCGAGCCAGCGCGTGTGCATCTGCTGGCGCTCCATCTCGGGCCGCGCGGCCAATGCGCGCAGCAGCGCGAGGTTGGTGGCGACGCCGTCGATGCGGCATTCGGCCAGCGCGCGCTGCGAACGGCGCAGCGCGTCGGCAAAGCGCGGGCCGCGCGTGTGGACGATGAGCTTGGCCAGCAGCGTGTCGTAGTGCGGCGAGGGCGCCGCCCCGGCCACGCCGTGCGTGTCCACGCGGATGCCGGGGCCCATGGGCAGGTCGAAGCGCGTGAGCGTGCCGCTGCCCGGCACGGCGCCGCCCTGCGCATCCAGCGTTTCGGCATTGATGCGCCACTGCACCGCAAAGCCCCGGGCGGCGGGCGGCGCGGCGGGGTCCAGGCCGATGTCCCGCAGGGTGCGGCCCGCCGCCAGCGCGATCTGCGCCTGCACCAGGTCCACGCCCGTGACCTCCTCGGTGACGGTGTGCTCCACCTGCAGGCGCGGGTTGCATTCGATGAAGACGAAGGGCAGGTCGGCGGAAGCCAGGTCCACCAGGAATTCGAAGGTGCCCAGCCCTTCGTAGGCCACGGCGCGCGCCATTGCCAAAGCGGCGGCGGTGAGGCGCTCGCGCAGCGGCGCGGGCAGCGAGGGGCTGGGCGCGATCTCCACCAGCTTCTGGAAGCGCCGCTGCAGCGTGCATTCGCGCTCGCCCAGCGCCATCGCCTCGCGCCCGTCTCCCAGCACCTGTACCTCGATGTGGCGGGCGTTGGGCATGAGGCGCTCCACGTACACACCGTCCACGCCAAAGGCAGCCCGGGCCTCGCTGCGGCAGCGGGCATAGGCGGCGGGCAGTTCGCCGGCCGACTGCACGGCGCGCATGCCGCGCCCGCCACCGCCGCCGATGGCCTTGATGACGATGCCTGCGCCGTTCTGCCGGTCAAAGAAGGCTTGCGCCTCTTCGAGCGACACCGCCGCCTGGGTGCCCGGCATCAGCGGCACGCCCTGCTGCTGCGCCAGCGCGCGGGCGCGGGCCTTGTCGCCGAACAGCGCGAGCTGTGCGGGCGTGGGGCCGATGAAGCGCAGGCCGGCATCGGCACAGGCCTGCGCGAAGTCCGCCCGCTCGCTCAGGAAGCCGTAGCCGGGGTGCACGGCATCGCAGCCGTGTTCGCGCGCCATGGCAATCAGGCGCGCGCCGTCCAGGTAGGCGGCGGGGCCGGTGGCACCCAGCGGCACGGCGCTGTCCGCCGCCTGTACATGCGGGCTGGCTGCGTCGTCGTCGGCGCACACGGCCACGCTGGCAATGCCCAGGTCATGCAGGGCGCGCACGATGCGCAGGGCGATTTCGCCGCGATTGGCGATCAGTATCTTTTTGAACATGGCTTCCTCGCGGCTCATCGCCCTTGCACGCTGCGCGTGCTGGCGTTTTGCTTCGCCTTGCCTGCGGCAAGACCCCCCGGTTGGCGATCAGGACTTTCTGGAACATGCGCTGCATTCTGGAGTGCCCCACTGCGCCACGCTGTCACCCACGCGCCGCTACCATGCGCCTTTGCCTTCACTCCAGAAAACTCCCATGCCCGACTTCCGCAGCGACACCGTCACCCAGCCCACGCCCGCCATGCGCGAGGCCATGTTCAAGGCCCCGCTGGGCGACGACGTGTTCGCCGACGACCCTTCGGTGAACGCGCTGCAGGAGCATGCGGCGCAGCTGCTCGGCTTCGAGGCCGCGCTGTTCGCGCCCTCGGGCACGCAGACCAACCTGATCGCGCTGTGGGGCCACTGCCAGCGCGGCGACGAGGCCATCGTGGGCCAGAGCTGGCACACCTACCGCTGGGAGGCGGGCGGCATGGCCGTGCTGGGCTCCATCCAGCCCCAGCCCGTGGAGACGCAGCCGGACGGCACGCTGCGCTTGGCCGACATCGCCGCCGCCATCAAGCCCGACGACCCGCACTTCGCGCGCACCCGCCTCGTCGTGCTGGAGAACACCACCGGCGGCCAGGTGCTGCCGCCCGCCTACGTGGCCGAAGTAGCCCAGTTGGCGAAACAGCGCGGCCTGGCGCTGCACCTGGACGGCGCGCGCCTGTTCAACGCCGCCACGGCCAACGCGGCCCGCCACGGCAGCGACGTGTACGACGAGGCGCGCACGCTGTGCGGCCATTTCGATTCGGTGTCGCTGTGCCTGAGCAAGGGCCTGGGCGCGCCCGTGGGCTCGCTGGTGCTGGGCACGCGCGGCTTCATCCAGCAGGCGCGGCGCACGCGCAAGATCCTGGGCGGCGGCATGCGCCAGGCGGGCGTGCTGGCGGCGGCGGGCCTCTATGCGCTGGAGCACCACGTGCGCCGCATGGCGGACGACCACGCGAACCTGGACCGGCTGGCCCAGGGGCTGGCCGAGGCGGGCCGCAGCCACCCCGTGCTGCAGGGCCGCATCGCGGTGCAGCCCTGGCAGACCAACATCCTGTTCACCGACCTGCAGGCGGACGTCGCCCCGGCCTTCACCGCCTGGCTGGCGCAGAACGGCGTACGCGTGACCAGCAGCCTCTATGGCGGCAGCACGCGGCTGCGCTGGGTGACGCACCTGGACGTGAGCGAGGCCGACGTGGCGGCCGCGCTGGACTGCGTGGCGCGCTTCCGGGTCTGATGCGGGATCAGGCTGGCGGGTAGCTGCGCCCGCCGAAGATTCCCGTGCCCACGCGCACCATGGTGCTGCCGGCCTGGATGGCGGCCTCCAGGTCGGCCGTCATGCCCAAGGACAGGGTGTCGAACTGCGCAATGCCCGGCTCCCTGAGGGAAGCGATCTCGTCAAAAAGTGCTCTGGCGCGCATGTGCATTGCCAGCTGCGCTTCGTATTCAGGAGCGTGGTTGGGAATGGCCATGAGGCCGCGCACCGCAAGGCGTGGCAGTTTCGCGACAGCGCGCGCCAGCGCCAGGGCCTCGTCCGGCGCCACGCCGGACTTGGTGGGCCCGCCGTCGATGTTGACCTGGATGCACACCGAGAGCGGCGGCAGGTGCTCCGGCCGCTGGGCCGACAGGCGTTCGGCGATCTTGAGCCGGTCCACCGTCTGCGCCCAGTCGAAGTGTTCGGCCACCAGGCGCGTCTTGTTGCTCTGGATGGGGCCGATGCAGTGCCATGCGAGCGCCGCGCCAGGCTCGGCGGCGCGCAGGGCGGCGATCTTGTCCACCCCTTCCTGGATGTAGTTCTCGCCGAACGCCCGCTGCCCGGAGGCCACCGCCTCGGCCACGGCATCCGGGCCGAAGGTCTTGGAAACCGCCAGCAGCGCCACGCTGGCAGGGTCGCGCCCGGCGGCTTGGCAGGCCCGCGCCACCCGGCCGAGAACCTGTTGGAGGTTGTTAGCAATCGTGGTCATAATGTTTGGCAGCGTACCAAACGATAGAGGGACTCCGTGGACATCACCCAACTGCTCGCCTTCAGCGTCAAGAACAAGGCCTCCGACCTGCATCTTTCCGCAGGCCTGCCGCCCATGATCCGGGTCCACGGCGATGTGCGCCGCATCAACGTCGATGCGCTGGACCACAAGACGGTGCACGCCATGGTGTACGACATCATGAGCGACTCGCAGCGCAAGACCTACGAGGAATTCCTGGAGGTCGATTTCTCGTTCGAGATCGAAGGCCTGGCCCGCTTCCGCGTGAATGCCTTCAACCAGAACCGCGGCGCGGCCGCCGTGTTCCGGACCATTCCGAGCAAGATCCTCACGCTGGAGCAGCTCAACGCACCCAAGATCTTCGGCGACCTGGCGCTCAAGCCGCGCGGCCTGGTGCTGGTGACGGGCCCCACGGGCTCGGGCAAGTCCACCACGCTGGCGGCCATGGTGAACTACCTCAACGAAAGCGAGTACGGCCACATCCTCACGGTGGAGGATCCGATCGAGTTCGTGCACGAATCCAAGAAGTGCCTGATCAACCAGCGCGAGGTCGGGCCGATGACGCTGTCCTTCGCCGCCGCGCTGAAGTCCGCGCTGCGCGAGGACCCGGACGCGATCCTGGTGGGCGAAATGCGCGACCTCGAAACCATCCGCCTGGCCATGACGGCCGCCGAGACGGGCCACCTGGTGTTCGGCACGCTGCACACGTCC
>Ga0222425_100243_pt1 | contig 26312 bp, 17 predicted proteins | sample 2B1ome_2_FD_180089 | JGI IMG/M metagenome (GOLD analysis project Ga0222425, IMG submission 180089) | Enriched microbial communities from leaf-cutter ant dump, University of Wisconsin, Madison, United States - 2B150A (version 2) | ecosystem: Environmental > Terrestrial > Nest > Insects nest > Nest... | reverse complement strand
AGAACGTTGTCCTCGCCGTTGCCGGTCAGGCTGACAGCGCCCGTGGAGATGACGGTAGCGTTCTCCACGTTGGCACCCAACGTGTAGATGCCCGAGGCCATGGCTACTTGCACCAGGTCCGTGCCTTCGCCCGACTCTTCCACAACCACATCTCCTGCCACGTCCACCACGTAGGTGTCGTCGCCCGTGCCGCCCTCCATACGGTCATTGCCCGCGCCGCCGTTGAGTATGTCGTTGCCGTCACCCCCCAGCAGAGTGTCGTTGCCTGCGTCGCCCATCAGGCTGTCGTTGCCGTCGCTGCCGATCAAGCTGTCATTGCCGTCACCACCGTACAGCGTGTCATTGCCGTCTGCGCCGTCCAGCGTGTCATTGCCTTTCAAGCCATTCACGGTGTCATTGCCTGACGTGCCCTCCCAGGAGTCGTCGAAGTCGCTGATGGAGTTGTTCAACAGCGTTGCCAAGTCCATGGGGCCGTCATCAAACGCAAAGCTTTCGATATTGCTGGCAGTGATGATGGTGGCGTCGCTGCCGTTGCCGCGCGTCAGCACCACCTTGGGGGCCGCCAGGGTGCCGGTGCGTTGGACGTTGTAGTCGGCGCGGTCGCCCAGCAGCACCAGGGTGTCGGTGCCTTCGCCCCCATCCACGGTGTCGTTGCCGCCGCCGCCGATGATGGTGTCATTGCCCCTGCCGCCGTTGAGCACGTTCTTGCCCGCGTTGCCGGTCAGCACATTGTCCAGGTCGTTGCCGGTCAGATTGACGGCCAGCAAGGGGTTACTGGTGGCAACGGTGGCGTTCTCCAAGTTGGCGCCAAGCGTGTAGGTGCCCGCTGCGGAGAAGACAACCTGCACCGTGTCAGTGCCTTCGTTGGCAGCCTCCACGATCACGTCGGTCGTCACGTCAATGATGTAAGTGTCATCCCCCGCGCCGCCCACCAGCCGGTCGGTGCCCGCGCCGCCGTCGAGTGTGTCGTCACCGGCGCCACCGTTCAGCGTGTCGTTGCCGCCCATGCCTTGCAGCAAGTCATCGCCGCCGTTGCCGGTCAGCGTGTTGGCCGCAGCGTTGCCCGTTAGCACATTGTCCTGCTCGTTGCCGGTAATGCTGACGGCAGCGGTGGACGTGACGGTGGCGGTCTCTACGTGTTCGCTCAGAACATAGGTGCCCGAGGGCAGCTTGACGTTGGCGTGGTCGATGCCTTCGTCTTCCAACTCCACAATCACGTCGGCTGCGGAATCCACCTCGTAGGTGTCGTCGCCTTCGCCGCCCACCAAGGTGTCGTTGCCCGTGCCGCCGATCAGGGTGTCGTTGCCCTCCAGGCCCGAAATGGAGTCGTTGCCCGCGCCGCCGTCGATGTTGTCGTCGCCCGTCGTGCCGGTCAGTGTGTCCGCGTAGTCGCTTGGCGCGTTGCCCAGAATGTCTTGCAGCGTGCGCACATCCGCACCGCTGTTGAACCCAAAGTACTCCACGTTGCGAACGATGGTGGTATTGCCGTTGCGCACCAAGCGCAAGTCGGTGTCGCTGACGCGGGTAATGACGTATTCCGAGAAAAGGCCCGCAAGGCCCGCCGCGTCGGTGCCGTCGCCGCCGTCCAGCGTGTCGTTGCCGTTGCCGCCCACCAGAGTGTCGTTGCCTGCGCCGCCGACGAGGGCGTCATTGCCCTCGCCGCCCAGCAGGCTGTCATCCCCGTCACCGCCGTCCAGTGTGTCGTTACCGGCACCGCCATCCAAGGTGTCGTTGCCCGCGCCGCCGCTGATGTTGTCGTTACCGCCCATGCCTTCAAGGCGGTTGTTGGCACCGTCACCCACCAGAGTGTCGGCAAAGCCCGAGCCGCGCACGCCCTCAATGTTGCGAAGCGTATCGGTGCCGCCCTGGCCGTCGGTAGCGGTCTCGCCCGCCAGGTTGACGCTGATACCCGTGGTTGCGCTGAAGTCATAGCGCACCATGTCGTAGCCGCCCTTGCCGTCAATGGTGTCGTTGCCGCCCCGGCCTTCAAACCACTCGGTGTAGGCCGTGGTGTCGGAGCCCACCAAGCTGTCGGCGGCGCTGGAGCCACGCACTTGGGTGATGTTGCTCAACTGGTCCTGGCCCAAGCTGCCTTTGTTGGCAGTGCCCGCACCCAGGTCAACGCTCACAGCGGTGGCGAAATTTTGGTAAGAAATGCGGTTGGCGCCGTCGTTGGAAATGGTGCCGCCGTCGATGGTGTCGTTGCCCGCAGTGCCATAGAACATTTCAAAAATGGCGGCGCTGCTGCCCAGGATGCTGTCGGCGTGGGCCGAACCCCGGATGAAATTGACGTTGCTGACCGTGTCGGTGCCGCCCCAGCCGTCAGTGACCGTGCCGGTGCCAGTGCTGCCGTCGCCCGTGATGCCGGAGAGGTCCATCACGATGCCGTTGGGGTCAAACTCATAGCTCAGGGTGTTGCCATCGGTGTAGCCGCTGCGGTCGGTAATGACGCCGCCGTCGATGACATCATTGCCTCCGCCGCCGATCAGGATGTCAGAGCCCTCGCCGCCCAGCATGGTGTCGTTGCCTGCGCCGCCAGACAGCCAGTCATTGCCCTTGCCGCCGTCGATGGAATCGTTGCCGTCTTCACCTGTCAGCGAGTTGTCCTCGTCGCTGCCCACCAGGATATCGTCATACATCGAGCCGCCAATGTTCTCGATGCTGATGAGTGTGTCCACCCCGCCCTGGCCGTCGTCATAAGCCGTGCCATCGGCCAGGTTGACGTGGACAGCCCCATTGGCAATGCCGTACCACACCGAGTCTCGGCCCGCGCCGCCGTCAATGGTGTCGTTGCCGCCCCCGCCTTCAAAGCTGTTGTCGTCCGCGTTGCCGACGAGGCTGTCGGCAAAATTAGTGCCCACCGCGCCGGAGATGTTGACCAGAGTGTCGGTGCCGACCTGCGCTGCATCAGCGCTGTTGAGGGCTTGGCCCTGCCCGGTGGCCAGGTTTACCGAGACGCCCGTCTGCACCCCCCAATAGCCCACGCGGTCAAAGCCGCCACCGCCCACGATGCGGTCATTGCCTGCACCGCCGTTGAAGTCGTTGTTGCCAGTGTCGCCGGTCAGTGTGTCGTTGTAGTTGCTGCCCTGCACGGCCTCAAAGTTCGATAGTTTGTCAGTACCGCCGCCGCCCGTGGCAGTGCCATTCTGTAGATTTACAGTCACGGCAGAAGTAGCGTCGTCGTAGCGCACCCAGTCCCAGCCATCACCGCCATCCAAGGTGTCGTTGCCCAAGCCGCCGGTGATGTTGTCATTGCCCGCGCCGCCGCTGATGCTGTCATTGCCCAGGCCGCTCCAGATGGAGTTGTCGTTGGCATCCCCAATGATGGTGTCGTTGTAGTTGCTGCCGCCTACCATTTCGATGCCGATGAGCGTGTCAGCACCGCCCTGGCCGTCGTTGGATGCGATGCCTGTAGCCAGGTTGACATTGACGCCAACGGTGGCGTCCCAATACTCCACCACGTCATATCCGTCGCCGCCATCGATCACGTCATTGCCCGTGCCGCCGCGAATCTGGTCATGGCCGTTGCCGCCCCGCAAGGTGTCGTTGCCAGCACCACCAAACAGCGTGTCGTTCCCGTCCAGGCCCTCGATGCTGTCATTGCCGCCCATGCCTTCGAGCTTGTTGTCGTTGGCATCGCCAATGATCGTGTCGTTGGAATTACTGCCGCGCACCATTTCAATGTTGTAGAGCGTGTCGGTGCCGCCCTGGCCGTCGGAGGCGGTATTGCCTGCCAGATTGACGTTGACGCCCGTGGTGGCCAGAGATCGGTAGTCCACGCGGTCCCAGCCGCCCTTGCCGTCAATGGTGTCGTTGCCCGCGCCGCCCTCGAAGGATTCATAGTAGGCATCGCTGCCGATGAGGGTATCGTTGTTGCTGGAGCCGCGCACAGCCTCGATGTTGTATAGCGTGTCGGTGCCGCCCATGCCGTCGTTCGCCCAACCCTTTTCCAGATCCGAATCGAACAAAACCACGTGTACGCCGCTGGTGGAGGTGTCGTAGTCCACCCGGTCGTAGCCCTGCCCGCCATCGATGATGTCGTTGCCCGCGCCGCCCCGGAAGAACTCAATGAGGCCGTCTTCCAGAGTCACTCCGCCCTGGGCGTGGCCGCCGATCAGCGTGTCGTCAAAGCGTGTGCCCTGGATCCCTTCGATGCCTATCACGGTATCCTGACCGCTATCCTGGCCGTTGTCATAGACGCGCTGGGTGGCAAGGTTGATATTCACGCCGCGCCATGCAACATCAAAGCGCACGATGTCAATGCCGCCCTTGCCATCGATATAGTTGCTGCCGCCCCGGCCCTCGAAGAATTCGGAATAGTTGGTGGGGTTGTCAGAGCCGACCAGCGTGTCGTTGAAGTTGGAGCCGCGCACCTGGTTGATGTTGTACAACTTGTCGTTGCCATCGGCGCCCGTGGCCGTTCCTGTGGTCAGGTTCACTGTGACGGAGCCATCGGCGTTTTGGTACGACACGCGGTTACCGTTGGCATCGCTGGTGATGGTGCCACCGTCAATGGTGTCGTTGCCTTTGCCGCCCTCGAACATCTCGAACCAGTTGTTCGTACTGCCCGTGAGGCTGTCGCCAAACTGGGTACCCACGACGAGTTCGATGCTGGTCAGGGTGTCGGTGCCGATACCGGCGTTGTTGCCGACAAGGCTGGTGGCACTGTTCGTTTGCAGGTTGACATTGACGCCGGCCGTAGCCGACCAAAAAAGAACCCTATCGAGACCGTCGCCGCCATCGATGATGTCGTTGCCGCCATTGCCCTCGAAGTCATTGTCAGAGCTGTCGCCAGTCAGCGTGTCATCGAAGTCGCTGCCAGCGATTGCCTCGAAGCCGCTAATCATGTCGGTGCCATCAGCGCCGGTGGCTATGCCCGTTGCCAGGTTGACGTTTACCGCTCCGGTGGTTCCGAAGAATCCTAGATTTCCCGAACTATTGGTTTCATAGCTCACTGTGTCCCAGCCATCGCCACCCACCAAGGTGTCATTGCCCAAGCCGCCGTAGATTCGGTCATTGCCACCCATGCCTTCCAGCAGGTTGTCGGCATCGTCGCCATAAATTTGGTCGGCCCAACTCGTGCCGCGCACGCCTTCGATGTTGTAGAGGGTGTCTACGCCACCCTGGCCATCTTTGTATGCAATGTTGCCCCCCAGCCAGACGCTAATGCCCTCGTAGGTGGGCGCTTGGTCGTAACGCACGGTGTCGAATCCGCCCCGGCCATCAATGGTGTCGTCGCCGCCCCGGCCTTCGAACATTTCGTTGGCGCCAGAGCCAAGTAGGGTGTCGTTGGAATTGGAACCGCGCACGCGGTTGAAATTGCTGATGACGTCGTTGCCGTTGATGCCCTTGTCGGCGGTGCCTGCCTGCAAATCAACGCTGACGCCTGCGGTGGCGTTCTGGTACGACAAGCGGTTGCTGTTGACGGCAGCATCGGTGATGGCGCCCCCGTCCAGCGAGTCGTTGCCCGCGCCGCCCTCAATCTGTTCGAAGATGTCGGCGCTGCTGCCAATGATGGTGTCGTTGTTATTGGTGCCCTGTACGAACTGCACGCTGACCAGCGTGTCGGTGCCGCCCATGCCGTCGTTTGCGGTGCCCGATCCTGTGCTGCCATCGCCAGTAATGCCGGACAGGTTCACATAGATGCCGTTGGGGCCACCCATGTAGCTCACGGTATTTACATCGGTGTAGCCGCTCCGGTCCAGCACTGCACCGCCGTCGATAAAGTCGCTGCCCGTGCCGCCGACGAGGAAGTCAGCCCCCGCCTGGCCCAACAGCGTGTCGTTGCCGTTGCCTCCTTGCAGGTTATCGTTGCCGCCACCACCCTCAATGGAGTCATCGCCGTCACCACCGTCGATGAAATCGTTGTCCGCGGTGCCAATGAGCGTGTCGTTGCCCGGAGTGCCTGAAATATTGGCCATGATGAAGGTGCCCTCGAAGTTCGGTTTTGGGTGATCGAGAAGGACGGCGGCGCACAGCTACCCGAGCATGCGGCCGGAGTTCCTCGTTTCAAAACTGTATCTGACTGTTTCGACCCGTCCATCCCGCAAATGCGGTATGGACTTTTGCTCAAGCCTGTGCTAACCGACCACACCTCAACAAGAGGGCGCGGCTTCTGGGAATAGGTGCAGCTTCATGCGCTCAGTATTTGATAGCTACAGGCGTTTTAGAAATGAGCATTGAAGCTCATTTTTGTAGCCAATCGGCTGGCGTTCGCCACCTGGCTGCTCGCTTGGCCACGGGGCAGGCAATGCACAACAGCAGCAGCAGCAAGGACGCCGGATGCGCGCCCCCTATCAAGCCGCGGCCTGGCCCGCGCGCAGCCGCACCGGGCCGCTGCGCGCCTCGACGGCCGCCTGCACTTCCTTGCGCAGCCCCAGCGCGAAGGACCATTCGGCCACCACGAACAGCGGACCCACGATAAGGCCCACCAGGTCGTCCACGAACGCAGGCTTGCGGCCCTCGTAGTAGTGGCCGATGAACTGGATCACCCAGCCCACCGCGAACATGCCGATCCCCGTGGCGAGCCACACCACCAGGCTCTGCGCGGCCACCCACTGCGCCACGGCCAGCATGGCGGCCAGCAGCGCGGCCATGGCGAGGCCGAAGCGCGTGTCCAGCCGGAAGTAGAAGACACAGGCCGCCAGCGCGCAGAACAGCGCGGGCGTCACGGGCAGGTCGCCCGCCATCCACGCGGGGCGCGAGAGCAGCACGACGACCGCGAACATGATCATGGGCACGCCCACGAAGTGCGTGTGGATGTTGCGCGGGTCGCGGTGGTAGTCGGCGTACTGGGACAGGTGGTCGATCAGGGTTTTCATGGGTGTCTCCGGCCATCGTTTTGAGCAGCATCAATGTTCGCCCCGCTTGCGCGCCCCTGTCTGTCAGACACACGACAAAAACCATCCCGCCATGACCGACCCCGCCGCCTACGAGCCCGTCCTGCAGACCGGCCGCTGGTTCGCCCACCTGCCGCCCGGCTTCGCCCAGCCACTGATCGCCATGGCCCAGGTGCGGCATCTGCAGCCGGGCGAGGTGCTGTTCCTGCGCGGCGACGCGCCCTGCGGGCTGTATGCGGTGGTGCGCGGCGCCATCAGCATCTCGGGCACCGGCGGGCGGGCCAACGAGGCGCGCGCGGCGCTGCTCACGCGGCTGGAGCCGCCGCACTGGTTCGGCGAGATCTCGGTGTTTGACGGCTCGGCCCGCACGCACGACGCGCACGCGGCCGAGGCCAGCACGCTGCTGCAGGTGCCGCACGAGCGGCTGCAGCACTGGCTGCAGGCCCACCCAGAGCACTGGCACGCGCTGGCGCTGCTGCTGACCGACAAGCTGCGCACCGCCTTCGTGGCCATGGAAGAGCTGGCCCTGCTGCCCGCGCCCCAGCGCCTGGCGCGGCGGCTGGTGATGATGGCCGAGGGCTACGGCCAGTGGACGGCTGAGGGGCAGTCGCGCCGGGTGATCGGGATCTCGCAGGAGCAGCTGTCGCTGATGCTGGCCATCTCGCGCCAGACCGCCAACCAGATCCTCAAGGACCTCGAAGCCCGGCAACTGGTGCGCGTGCACCGTGGCGAGCTGGAGCTGCTGGACCTGCCCCGCCTGCGCGCGGAATGCTATTGATAGCGTAGCTGCCAGCGCTTTCCCAGTAAGCGCTGGAGCCCATTTTCATTCATATTCCGCCGGGGGATTCCCCCCGATCTGCCATTCCTGCGCCAGCGCCTGGTGTTCCCACAGCGTGGCATAGACGCCGCCCTGGGCCAGCAGCTCCTCGTGCCGCCCCTGGGCCACGAGCCGGCCCGCGTCCAGCACCAGGATCTGGTCCGCATGCACCACGCTGCGCAGGCGGTGCGCGATCACCACCACCGTGCGGTCCTTCACCAGCGAGCTCAGCGCGCGCTGGATCTGCGCGGCGCCGGACGGGTCCACGCTGGCCGTGGCTTCGTCCAGCAGCAGGATGGGCGCGTCCTTGAGGAAGGCGCGCGCGATCGACAGGCGCTGGCGCTCGCCGCCCGAGAGCTGCGCGCCGCCCTCGCCCAGCGGCGTGTCGTAGCCCTGCGGCAGGCGCTCGATGAAGCCGTGCGCCTCGGCCAGCCGCGCGGCGGCCACGATCTCCTCGTGCGTGGCCGAGGGCCGGCCCACGGCCAGGTTCTCGCGCACGGTGCCGGAGAACAGCACCACGTCCTGGAACACGATGGCCATCTGCCGGTGCAGCGCCTCGCTGCCCATCTCGCGCACGTCCACGCCGCCGATGCGCACCGCGCCGGCATCCACGTCCCACAGGCGCGCCACCAGGTGCAGCAGCGTCGTCTTGCCCGAGCCAGAACGGCCCACCACCGCCGTCAGGCCACGCGGCGGGATGTGCGCGGTGATGCCGCGCACCGCCGCGTCGCCCGAGGCGCCCGCATAGCCGAAATGCACGCCGTCCAGGTCGATGGCATGGCCCTGCGGCTCGCGCGGGCAGGCGGGCTCGGGCAGTGCCTGCTCCGCCAGCAGGCCCTGGATGCGCGCCATGGCCTCCTGCGCATAGCGCAGCAGCAGGAAGGACACGCCCACTTCATGGAGCTGGCGGAACACCGGCCAGGACAGCACGATGAAGACCAGCAGCGTCTCGCCCGCCAGCGTGTGGCCCAGGCGCTGCGCGCCGAACCACACGGCCAGGGCGAAGCCCGACTCCACCGCGAAGCCGAACAGCGCGATCATCGGCGTGGGCCACAGCTCGATGGCCAGCGCCCGGCGCCGCATGTCCGCCAGCGCCGCCTGCAGGCGCTTGAAGCGCGTGCCCGCCTCGGCCCGCGGCTCGAAGGTGCGCACCACGGCGATGCCCTGCACGTAGTCGAGCACCTCGGCCTGGCCCTGGGCGTTGGCCGCCTGCAGCCTGGCCGACTGCGCGATCAGCACGTGCTGCCCCAGCATCAGCAGGCCGAAGGCGACGGGCAGCGTGGCCAGCACCACCAGCCCCAGCCACAGGTCCAGCCACAGCAGCAGCCCCGACAGGAACAGCGGCACGAGCAGCCCGCCGAAGAACACCCCGAGGAAGTGCGCCCAGATGTCCTCCAGCACCTGCAGGTCCGACGCGAGCGTGGCCGCCAGGCTGCCGCTGCGCCGGCCCGCGAACCAGCCCATGGGCAGCCGCCGCAGGTGGTCCGCCACGCGCAGGCGCGCCTGGCCCATCATGGCGCAGGCGCCGCTGAAGATCGCCGGCATGGCCTGCCGCGCGCAGGCGATGCGCGCGCCCAGGCAGGCCAGCAGCGCGACGGCCGCCCAGCCCGCGCGCGCGGGCGTGGCCGCGCCGCGCAGCACGTCGAGCAGCATCCACGCGACGATGCCCGACGGGATGGCGGCGAACAGCGCTTCGAGCGCGGACCACAGCAGCCCGCGCACCAGGCGCGCGTCCACATAGCCCGCCAACTGGCTGCCGGCCAGCACCAGGGTGCGGATCATGGCTGCACCTTCCGTGTGGCATCCATCTGGCCGCCGGTCAGTTGCCAGTCCCGCACGCCGCCGTGGTCGGCCCAGAGCTGCCGGTACAGCGCGCAGGCCTGCAGCAGGTGCGCGTGCCGCCCCTGGGCCACCACGCGGCCCGCGTCCACCACGACGATGTGCGCCGCATGCCGGATGGTGTGCAGCCGGTGCGCGATCATGAGCACGGTGCGGCCCTGGCAGACCGCGTCCAGCGCCTGCTGGATAAGCCATTCGTTCTCGGCGTCCGCATGCGCCATGGCTTCGTCGAGCAGCAGCACGGGCGCATCCTTGAGCAGTGCGCGCGCGATCGACAGGCGCTGGCGCTCCCCGCCCGAGAGCCTGGCGCCGCGCTCGCCGATGGGCGTGTCGTAGCCCTGGGGCAGCTGCACGATGAAGTCGTGCGCGCGGGCGGCGCGGGCGGCGGCCTCCAGCTCGGTCTGCGTGGCGCCGGGCCGGGCCACCCGCAGGTTGTCGCGCACCGTGCCGTGGAAGAGAAACACCTCCTGGAACACGATGCCGATGCGCGCCAGCAAGTCCGGCAGCGGCCACTCGCGCACGTCCCGCCCGGCCACGCGCACGCTGCCGGCCGTGGCGTCGTGGAAGCGCGTGACCAGCCGGGCGATGGTGCTCTTGCCCGCGCCCGAGGGCCCCACCAGCGCAGTGAGCTGCCCGGCCGGGGCGGTGAAGGTCACGCCGTGCAGCACCGCCGCGTCCACCCGCGAATGCGCCTTATCGTCGCCATACGCGAAGTACACCCCGTCGAACTCCAGCGCATGGGGCGCCGACAGGTCCGGCGGCGCGGCCTGGGCCCCATCGGGCAGCACCGGCGCGCGCAGCACCGCGTCGATGCGCCGCAGGGCCTCGGCCCGGCGCGTCTGCTCGCCGAAGGCGAAGGTCAGCCGCAGCAGCGGCTGCAGCACCGAGGGCGCCACCAGCAGGAACAGCACCAGCGTGGCCGCATCGACCTGCCCCCGGGCGAACAGCCACACGCCCAGCGGCGCCACCACCACGAGGTTGGCCGACAGCAGCGCCATGAAGGTGGCCCAGCCGGCGGCGGAGCCGCGCGCATAGCGGTCCACCCAGTCCACGCCGCCGTGGATGGCCTGCGCAAGCTGGCCGAACGAGCGCGCCGACACGCCGAACACCTTGACCACGGGCATGCAGCGCAGGAACTCGGTGATCTGCGCGGCGATGGCCGATTGCAAGTCGTGCCATTCGCGCATGCGCTCGCCGGAGCGGCGCAGCATCAGCACCTGCAGGGCCAGCGCCACGGGCAGCGGCGCCAGCGCCGCCAGCGTGAGCCGCCAGTCCAGCAGCGCCATCAGCACCAGGGCCGCCAGCGGCACCGTGGCGCTGGCCACGGCATCGGGCAGCATGTGCGCCAGGAAGCCTTCCATGGCGCCGGTGTCGTCCACCACCGTCTTGCGCAGGCGGCCGCTGCCCTGCCGGCCGAAGAAGTCCATGGGCACGCGCGCCAGCTGGCGGGCCATGCGCAGCCGCAGCGTGTACAGCACCGAAAACGCCCCCAGGTGCGCGAGCGAGTGGCTGGCCGCCATCAGCACCCAGCGCAGCAGGATGAGCAGCAGCGCCAGCGCCGCCAGGGCACGGATGGCCTGCACGTCGGGCTGCGGGGCGAAGATGGCGAGGGCCATGCGGTACAGCAGGTACAGCGGCGCCAGCGACAGCGCGGCCGACAGCACGGCCAGCAGCGCCGCGCCGGCCAGGGGCCCGGGGGCCATGGCCGCCAGCGCGGCAAAGCCCATGGGCTGATTGGAAGAAACACTTGGCGGCGTGCTCATGCGGTGCCCCTGAATTCATGCGCGAGGTGCATGCGCGGCAGCGCCACGGCAATCCAGACGGTGACCAGCGCACCCGCGAACCATGCGAAGGCAAACGCATGGCCATACCCCCACCACTGCCCCAGCCCGCCGATGGCGCCTGCGGCCATCGCATTGGCCAGGCTTTCGCAGCACTGCATCACGGTGTAGTCGGTGCCCGGCCGCGTGGGCGACGCCCAGTTCATCACCAGCGTCCAGATGGCCACGTACATGGCGCCGTCGCACAGGGCCTGCACGGCGAATGCGGCGTAGTACACCGGCAGCGGCTGCGGCCCGCTGGCGTTCAGGGCCCAGGGCACGCCCAGCACCAGCGCCGACAGCACGCAGGCCGCCAGCGTGCCGCGCCGGTTGCCCCAGCGGCGCACCATGGGCACGCCGATGAACACGCCCCCCAGCGCCGTCGCCACCAGCGACGCCATCTGCAGGCTGCCGATCTGTTCCAGCGCCAGACCCCGGTCCACCAGCCAGGGCTGCGACAGCGTGCCCGTGGCCGTGCTCGCGAACTTGAACACCAGCGCGACCGACAGCGCCCAGCCCAGGTCGGCGTGCGAGCGCAGGTCCCGCAGCCGCACCCGCTCTGCTGGCAGCACTGCGCCGGCACGGGGTTCGCGCCACGCCCGGCCCAGCAGCAGCGGCAGGTACAGCAGCGCCATCAGCGCGGCCAGGCTCAGCATGGCGCCATCCCAGCCCAGGAGCCGGTACACCACCAGCAGGCCGCCGCCGCCCGCGAGCATGCCGGCGATGAAGCCCGCCACCTGGATCGCATTGGCCGCCCCGGCCGCGCGCCCCTGCATGCGCGACACCGCATAGGCGTTGGTGGCGATGTCCTGCGTGGCGCAGAGGGTGTTGAGCAGCACCACGCCCGCCAGCGCCCAGGGCAGGTGGCTGGACGGCGGAAACGGTACCAGCGCCAGGCAGGCGAGGACGGCCAGCACCTGCGTGACGCCCACCACCCGCGCATGGCCCCAGCGCGCACAGGCGTTGTCCACCGGCCCAGCCCACAGGAACTTGATGGCCCACGGCAAAAAGGCGAGCCCCGCCAGCCCCACGTCGCCCACGCTGTGCCCGCCCTGGCGGATGAGCACCCCCAGCGCGTTGAAGGCCAGCCCGGCGGGCACGCCCTGCGCCAGGTACATCAGCGCCAGCGCGGTGTACTCCGCCCGGCGCAGCGCGCCCCGGTCCGCGCCCGGCGCGCTGCGCCACGTCGCGGCCGGCATCAGAAGTCCACCGCCAGGCGCACGCCCAGCGTGCGGGGCGCGGCGGCCACCACGGTGGCGGGGCCGAGCGCGCGGCTGTAGTAGCGCGCGTCCCCCAGGTTCTTGCCGTACACGCCCAGGGTCCAGCGCTGGAAGCGGTAGGAGAGCTGCGCGTCCACCAGCGTGTAGGCCGGGTTGCGTACCGAGCTGTCCGGGTACAGCAGGGAACTGCCCAGGCGCCGCACCGACAGGCCGCCCTCCCAGCCCGGCGCGGGCCGCCACTGCACGGCCACGCCGTAGCTGCTGCGCGGCGTGTTGGGGAACTGCCGGCCGGCGTAGTTCTCGCCGCCGTGCAGGTATTCGTCGTAGACGGCCTTGACGTAGCCCGCGAAGCCTCTCACCTCCAGCCCCGCCACGGGGCGGACCGCGCCGGTCAGCTCCAGCCCCTGGTTGTGCGAGCGGCCCGCGTTGCTCACCAGGCTCTGGCCGCCGGCGCCGATGACCACCACCTGCTGGTCGCGCAGCCGCGTGGTGAACGCGGTGGCGCCCAGCTCCCAGGCATTGCGCTCGCCGCGCACGCGGTAGCCGATCTCGGCGTAGTTGCCGTACTCGGGCGCGAACGGCGAGGCGGCGGACACCGGGTCGTAGGCGTACTGGTTGAAGCCCGAGGCCTTGTAGCCGCGCGCCAGGGTGATCCAGGCGAACTGCCGCTCGCCGGGCTGGTGCTCCAGCGTCAGCCGGGGCAGCAGCACCTTGTCGCGCACCTTGAGCGGGCCGACCGCGTCGGTGGTGGCGTAGGGCGTGTCGGGCTGGCCGTCGCCGTTGCTGTCGAAGAAACCGCTTTGCTGGCTGGTCCAGTCCATGCGGCGGCGGTCGGCCTCGTAGCGCAGCGCGCCGGCCACGCGCCAGCCGGGCGCCAGGCGCCAGCCCAGTTCACCGAACACGGCGGCGGTGCGGCCCTCGATGTCCGCCGTGGTGGCGCTGCGCATGTAGCCCGCCATCTCGAACAGGTAGGGCGACTGCTTCTTCAGGCTGGACGCATACACGCCGGCCATCCAGTCCCACCCCGCGGGCATGTCGCCCGAGAGCCGCACCTCGCCGCTGAACTGGCGCGTCTTCGCGTCGAAGCCCGAGGGGCCGCCGAACTGGGACAGCGGCATCCAGTAGTCCCACCGGCCGTTGCTCGCGCCCAGGGTCGCGGCCAGTTGCGTGCCGTTGCCCAGGCGTCGCAGGTACTCGCCGGTGACGAGGCTGTAGGCGGTGTCGCTGCGGCCCGCGTCGCTGGCGCTGGATTGCAGGCCGGCCGCGAGGGCCGTGGGCGCGAAGTAGTCGTTGCCGCCCTTGCGCTGCGCATGGTGCAGGCCCAGCCGCCATTCGCCGCCGGCCTCGTCGCGGTGCAGCAGCTTGAGGCGCGCGAACCGGCTTCGCCAGCCCGTGGTGTCGTCGCGACCCAGGGCCGGGTTGCGCACGTAGCCGTCGGCGTCCTCGCCGCCCAGGGCGATACGCGCCGCGGTGCGGCCCGACAGCGGCAGGTCCGCCGCCAGCGCCATGCGCCGGCGGTTGCCGGTGCCGTAGTCCCACTGCGCGCGGCCGCCGGCCACGCTGCCCGGGTCGCGCGTGCGCATCGCCACCAGGCCGCCCATGCTGTTCTGGCCGTACAGGGTGCTCTGCGGGCCGCGCAGCACCTCGACGTGCTCCAGGTCGAACAAGGTGCCCAAAGCCGCGCCGTAGATGGGCACGCCGTCGATCAGCAGCGCCGTGCTGTTGCTGTCCGACTCGTCGTCGGAAAAGCCCAGCCCGCGGATGGTGAGCGTGGGCGTGCTGCCCGCGAAGTCGGTGAAGTACACGTTGGGCACCTGCTGCGCCACGTCGGCCAGCGACTGCAGCCCCTGCTGCTCCACCGCCTCGCCGCCCACCACGCTCACGCTGGCCGGGGTCTCCAGCAGCGTGCGGCCCTGCTTGGTGGAAGTCACCACCACCGAGGGCATGGTGGGCGCGGGCGCATCGGCGGCGGAACCCGGCGCCGCCTGCGCCCAGGCGCCTTGCGCGGCGGCGAGCAGCAGACCCAGGCCCAGGGGCCGCAGGCGGAACGGAAGGGAACGGTGCATGGTCATGAGTGCTTGCTTTGCAGGGATGGATATACTTTGATGCTAGTAATTCTCATTTGCATCCACTACCCGAAAGCGGAGCGGATCTACCCGTCGCAGGAGTTTTTGATGCGCAATGCACCCGTGGTGGACATAGCGGGCCACCTGCCCTCGGACCTGACGCAGCGGCAGGACCTGTGGCCCGCCGGGCCGCAAACGAGCGGCGGGCACGTCACGCCCTACGGCCTGGCGGCGTTCGCGAGCCGCAGCGAATACGTGCAGCCGGTCCGCATCACGGTGAAGGACTCGGCCGAGCGGCTGCACCTGTCGGTGTGGCTCCACGACGGCCCGGCCGTCGAGTCCGATGCGCGCAAGTTCCGCGTCCGTGGCCGCGACACGGTGGCCGGCTACCTGCCAGGAGTGCCCTTGAAGTCCCACTTCCACGGCAAGCTGCACCACGTGGGGCTGCTGCTGGCGCCCGGCCAGCTGCCCGCGCTGGGCGGCGAGCAGGGCGAGGCCTTTTTCGACCGGCTGCGGCGCGACGATTGCCTGCGGGTGCAGCCGGGTTCGGCCGAGGTGCTGCGCGCCGCGCACGAGCTCGACGCGATCCTGATCCATCCCTCCACCAGCCCATTGCTGCGCGAGGCCAAGAGCCTGGAGCTATTGGCCCACCTGCTCTCGGCCGGCGACCGGCGGGATGCCCAGGCCGCGCTCACCCCCGCGCAGCGCGAGCGGCTGCGCCATGCCCGCGAGCTGCTGCTGGCCGACCTGGCCGGGCCGCCCACCATCGAGCAACTGGCGCGCGCCAGCGGCATCAATGCGTTCGCGCTCAAGCAGGGGTTCAAGCGGCTGTTCGGGCTGCCGGTGCACGCGCTGTACCAGCAGGAGCGCATGCGCGCGGCGTGGCAGCTCATCGCGTCGGGCCAGGCCAGCGTGTCGGAGGCCGGCACGCGCCTGGGGTACACCAACATGAGCCATTTCGGCACGGCGTTCCGCAAGGCGTTCGGCGTGCTGCCGGGTGAATTGCGCAAGCGGTAGCGGCCCCGGACGCCCCCGCAAAATAATAAGCACACATTCCATTTCCGGGCAAAATGGCGCCCATGCAACTGAACTACATCGCCAACGCCTCGGTCCCGTCCGCCTCGGGCCGCACCATCCCGGTGATCGACCCGTCCGACGGCCAGCCCTTCGACGAGATCCAGCGCAGCAACGCCGATGACATCGACGCGGCGGTGCACGCGGCCCGCCAGTGCTGCCAGGCGGTGTGGCAGAAGATGGCGCCGGCCGACCGGGGCCGGCTGCTGCAGAAGCTCTCGGCCAAGATCCTGGAGCACGCCGACGAGCTGACGGCCCTGGAGCAGCGCGACTGCGGCAAGCCCACCAAGCAGGCCCGCGCCGACGCGCTGGCCCTGGCGCGCTATTTCGAGTTCTACGCGGGCGCCTGCGACAAGTTCCACGGCGAGACCATTCCCTACCCCGACGGCTACAGCGTGCTGACCTGGCGCGAACCCCACGGCGTGACGGGCCACGTGATCCCCTGGAACTACCCCATGCAGATCTTCGGCCGCAGCGTGGGCGGCGCGCTGGCGGCGGGCAACGTCTGCGTGGTCAAGCCGGCGGAAGACGCCTGCCTGTCCCTCATCCGCGTGGCGCAGTTGGCTGCCGAGGTGGGCTTCCCGTCCGGCGCGCTCAACATCGTGACGGGCTACGGCCACGAGGTGGGCGACGCGCTGGCGCGCCACCCGGGCATCGACCACATCAGCTTCACCGGCAGCCCCAAGATCGGCACGCTGATCCAGCAGGTCGCCGCCGAGCGCCACTGCCCCGTGACACTGGAGCTGGGCGGCAAGAGCCCGCAGATCATCTTTGCCGACGCCGACCTGGACGCCGCCATCCCCGTGGTCATCAACGCCATCGTGCAGAACGCGGGGCAGACCTGCTCGGCCGGCTCGCGCGTGCTGATCGACTCGCTCATTTATGAGCCGCTACTGGAGCGCCTGGGCAAGGCCTTTGAAAAATTGCGCGTTGGCCCGGCGGCGATGGACCTGGACGTGGGCCCGCTGATCCGCCAGACGCAGCAGCAGCGCGTGTGGGACTTCCTGTCGGACGCCCAGGTGGCCGGCATCCCCATGGTGGCCCAGGGCGTGGTGGTGGATGAAGCCCCTGAGACCGGCTACTACCAGGCCCCCACCCTGCTGCGCGACGTGCCCGTGGGCCATCGCCTCGCGCAGGAAGAGGTCTTCGGCCCCGTGCTCTCGGCCATGGCCTTCCAGGACGAGGACCACGCGGTGGAGCTGGCCAACGCCACGCAGTTCGGCCTGGTGGCCGGCATCTGGACGCGCGACGGGTCGCGCCAGTTCCGCATGGCCAAGCGGGTGCACAGCGGCCAGGTGTTCATCAACAACTACGGCGCGGCGGGCGGCGTGGAGCTGCCCTTCGGCGGCGTGAAGTCCAGCGGCTACGGGCGCGAGAAGGGCTTCGAGGCCCTGTACGGCTTCACCACGCTCAAGACCGTGGCCATCCGGCACGGTTGACAAGAATACAAGCCAAATCGGCCTCTAGCGCTTGTCCAGAAAGCGCTGGCAGCTATCAAATCAGGAGAACAACCCCATGCGCGTACAAGGCAAATCCATCATCGTGACCGGCGCCGGCGGCGGCATTGGCGAGGGCATCGCCAAGCGGCTGGCGCAGGAAGGCGGCCGGGTCATCGTCTGCGACATCAACCCCGAGGGCGGCCAGCGCGTCACGGGCGACATCCAGGCCGCGGGCGGCAGCGCCAGCTTCTTCCAGGCCGACGTGGCCAACTCCGCCCAGGTCAAGGCCCTGGTGGATGAGGCCCTGCGCCTGCACGGCCGGCTCGACGTGGTGGTGAACAACGCGGGCTGGACGCACCGCAACCGCCCCATGCTGGAAGTGAGCGAGGACGAGTTCGACAAGGTCTACGCCATCAACGTGAAGAGCATCTACCTCTCGGCCATCCACGCCGTGCCCGCCATGCGTGCCGGGGGTGGGGGCAGCTTCATCAACATCGCGTCCACGGCGGGCCTGCGGCCCCGGCCGGGCCTGACCTGGTACAACGGCTCCAAGGGCGCCGTCATCATCACCAGCAAGTCCATGGCCGCCGAGCTGGGGCCGGACAACATCCGCGTGAACTGCATCAACCCCGTGTTCAACCCCGACACCGGCCTGGCCGCCGAGTTCGCGGGCGGCCCGGTGGACGAGGCGCGGCGCGCCAAGTTCCTGGCCACCATCCCGCTGGGGCGCTTCTCCACCGCGCTGGACGTGGCCAACGCCGCGCTGTACCTGGCGAGCGACGAGGCGGCCTTCGTCAGCGGCGTGTGCATCGAGGTGGACGGCGGCCGCTGCGTCTGATCCTGGTCAATGGCTTTGCAGGGGAACTTGATCCGGTCAAGGCCCTCTGCGGCAGAATCGCACCATGGCCGAACGTGTGATTCCCCTGGTGGACCAGCGCATCGCCGCCCTGGCGGCGCGGGTGCCGCCCCATGCCCTGGCGCCCACCGGCCTGCTCACCGACACCCTGGGCCGTCCGCTGCGCGACCTGCGCATCAGCGTGACGGACCGCTGCAACTTCCGCTGCAACTACTGCATGCCCAAGGAAGTGTTCGGCAAGGACTACCCCTACCTGCCCCACGGCGCGCTGCTCAGCTTTGAAGAAATCACGCGCCTGGCCCGCCTGTTCCTCGCGCACGGCGTGCGCAAGATCCGCCTGACGGGCGGCGAACCCCTGCTGCGCAAGAACCTCGAAGCGCTGGTGGCCCAGCTCGCGCAGCTCCGCACAGTGGACGGCCAGGCGCCCGACCTCACGCTCACCACCAACGGCGCGCTGCTGGCGCGCAAGGCCCGGTCGCTCAAGGACGCGGGCCTGAACCGCGTGACCGTGAGCCTGGACGGGCTCGACGACACCGTGTTCCGCCGCATGAACGACGTGGACTTTCCGGTGGCCGAGGTGCTCGCCGGCATCGATGCCGCCCAGGCGGCGGGCTTCGCGCCCGTCAAGGTCAACATGGTGGTCAAGCGCGGCACCAACGACCACGAGATCCTGCCCATGGCGCGCCACTTCCGCGGCACGGGCGTCACGCTGCGCTTCATCGAATTCATGGACGTGGGCGCCACCAACGGCTGGCGCATGGACCAGGTGCTGCCCTCGGCCGAGCTCATCGCGCGCCTGCGCGCCGTGCTGCCGCTGGTGCCCCTGGCTCCCAGCGCCCCCGGCGAAACCGCCGAGCGCTGGGGCTACGCCGGCGCCGACGGCCTGCACGACCCGCTGCTGGGCGAGGTGGGCGCGATCAGCAGCGTGACCCAGGCCTTCTGCGGCGACTGCAACCGCGCCCGCCTGTCCACCGAGGGCAAGCTCTACCTGTGCCTGTTCGCCACCCAGGGCTACGACCTGCGCGCCCTGCTGCGCGGCGGCGCCAGCGACGAGGCCATCGCGGCGGCCATTGCACCGATCTGGCAGCAGCGCAAGGACCGCTACTCCGAGCTGCGCGGCAGCCTGCCCGCCAGCACCGAGCGCATCGAGATGAGCTACATCGGCGGCTAGATGAGCATCCCGCGCCAGGACATCACCGGCCTCGTGCTCGCGGGCGGCCAGGGCTCCCGCATGGGCGGGGTGGACAAGGGCCTGCAGCCCTTTCGCGGCCAGCCCCTGGCGCTGCACGCGCTGCGGCGGCTGCAGGCGCAGACCGGCACCGCCCTGCTCAGCGCCAACCGCAACCTGAGCGCGTACGAAGCCTTCGGCGTGCCCGTGTGGCAAGACGACGAAGGCGGCGAGGGCCCGCTCGCAGGCTTCCTGGCCGGGCTCATGCGTTGCCACACGCCCTGGCTGCTCACCGTGCCCTGCGATACCCCCTTCTTCCCCGCCGACCTCGCCGCGCGGCTGGCCGCGGCGGCGCACCGCGACGACGCCGACATCGCCCTGGCCGCCGCGCCCGATGGCGACCTGCAGCCCGTGTTCTGCCTGCTGCGCGCCAGCCTGCGCGACGAGCTGGCCGCCCACCTGCGCCAGGGCGGCCGCAAGGTCCGCGCCTGGATGGGCCAGCACCGCTGCGCCACCGTGCGCTTCGACCAGCCGGGCGACGACCCCAACGCCTTCGCCAACGCCAACACGCTCGCCGAGCTGCGGGCGCTGGAAAGCCCGATCGTCCCATGAACCACCCCGTGCGCATCCGCGCCCTGGCCGCCGCCGACGCCCCCGCCTACAAGGCCCTGCGCGACGAGGCGCTGCGCACCGCGCCCGATGCGTTCACCTCCGACCATGCCTCCTCCGCCGGCCGCCCCGCCCGGGAGTACGTGGCGCGCTTCGGCCCGCTGGACTCGGGCACATTCTTCCTGGGCGCGTTCGACGGCGCGGGCCGCCTGCTGGGCTGCGTGGGCTGCGAGCGCGATGCGCGCGCCAAGGTGCGCCACACAGCCACCGTGGTCGGCATGATGGTGGCGCCCGCCGCGCAGCGCCAGGGCATCGGCCGGCAGCTGGTGGCCGCCTGCGTGCAGGCCGCCCGGCGCGTGCCCGGCCTCACGCAATTGGTGCTGACGGTGACGGCCTCCAACCCGCATGTGGTGCGGCTCTACGAGCAGGCGGGCTTTCGCGCCTGGGGCCTGCTGCCGCGCGCCGTCGTGGTCGATGGCGTGGGCTACGACAAGCTGCACATGCTGCTGGTGCTGACCTCCGACCCTTCTCCCGCCTGCCGGTCCCACTAAGAAGGTGTGAACGCCCCCCATGCCCGCTTTCTTGCATTTCCCGCCCATGAAGACCACCGCCCAGATTGCCGCCGAACTGCAGGGCTACGACCCCGATGCCCTGCGCGCCGCCGACGTGGGCGCCTTCCTGGAGCGGCTGGTGGAGCCCGTCACCGAAACACAGGAGATTGGCCTCTTCGACGCCCTGGGCCGCGTGCTGGCCCGCGACGTGGTTTCGCCCATCAGCGTGCCCCCGCACGACAACTCGGCCATGGACGGCTACGCCTTCGCGGGTGCACAGCACGTGGCGGGCCAGCCGCTCACGCTGCGCGTGGTGGGCACCGCGCTGGCGGGCCGGGCCTGGGCGGGCCGCGTGGCGGCAGGCGAATGCTTGCGCATCATGACCGGCGCCGTCATGCCGGCCGGCTTGGACACCGTGGTCCCGCAGGAATTCACCACGGCCCGGGACGGGCAGGTGACCATCGCCGCCGACGTGCCGCTGCGCCCCGGCGCCAACCGCCGCCTCAAGGGCGAAGACCTGATGCAGGGCCGCGTGGCGCTGGCGCGCGGCGAGCCGCTCACGCCCGCCGCCCTGGGCCTGCTCGCCAGCCTGGGCCTGCAGACCGTCACGGTGGTCCGTCGCCTGCGCGTGGCGTACTTCTCCACCGGCGACGAAATCCTGAGCCTGGGCGAGCCCCCGCGCGAGGGCGCCGTGTACGACAGCAACCGCCACGCCCTGCGCGGCCTGCTCACGCGGCTGGGCGTGGAGGTGATCGACCTGGGCGTGGTGCGCGACGATCCCGCCCAGCTCGAAGCCACGCTGCGCGAGGCGGCCGGCCGCGCCGACGCCATCGTCACCAGCGGCGGCGTGAGCGCGGGCGAAGCCGACCACACACGCACCATGATGAAAAAGCTCGGCGACGTGGCCTTCTGGCGCATCGCCATGCGGCCCGGCCGCCCCATGGCGGTGGGCCGCATCGCAGCGCCTGAAATACAAGCCAAATCGGCCTCTAGCGCTTATCCAGTAAGCGCAAGCAGCTATCAAAACCATACCGATACCATTCTCTTCGGCCTGCCCGGCAACCCGGTGGCGGTGATGGTGACCTTCCTCGCCTTCGTGCGCCCCGCCCTGCTGCGCATGATGGGCAGCACCCGCCCCGCGCCGCCGCTGCTGCGCGCGGTGGCGGCAGGCCCGCTGCGCAAGAAGCCGGGCCGCACCGAGTACCAGCGCGGCATCGTCACCGCCGCGCCCGACGGCACGCTGCAAGTGCGCACCACGGGCAGCCAGGGCTCGGGCGTGCTCAGCTCCATGGTGCATGCCAACGGCCTCATCGTGCTGGGGCACGACCAGGGCGACGTGGCCGCAGGCGACGCGGTGGACGTGATGCTTTTTGACGGCGCCATCTGACAAGGCGGCGGGCGCCCGCCGGTTAAAACCCTGCCAATGCCCCTCATCCCAGGATCTGCCATGACCTACACAGCCCAGCACCTCGCCCACCCGCCCACCCGCGACGAGGTGGATCAACTGCCCGGCGCCACGGTGCTGGAGTTCAGCACGCCCTGGTGCGGCCACTGCCAGCGCGCCCAGCCACTCATCGAGCGGGCCCTGCAGGGCCGCGACGACGTGGCCCACGTCAAGGTCGAGGACGGCCCCGGCCAGCGCCTGGGCCGCAGCTTCGGCGTGAAGCTCTGGCCCACGCTGGTCTTTCTGCGCGATGGCAAGGAAGTGGCGCGCACGGTGCGGCCGCAGCATGTGAACGAGGTACAGGACGCGCTGCAGGGAATCGCGGCCTAGATCAGACTACAGCCGTTTCTGCGCGAATGCCGCGATGCGCTGCGCCGTGTCGGGGTCGGCAAAACAGGCCATGGCGGCCTCGCTCTCCACGGCCAGCGCCGTTTCGATGCGCGGCCCCAGGCCCGAGGCCAGTGCCCGCTTGAGCCGCGCCGTGGCCCCGGCGGAGCGCGTGGCGACCTCGGCGGCCAGGGCCATGGCGGCGGGCAGCATGTCCGCCTGCGGCACCACGCGGTTGACGAGGCCCAGGGCCTTCAAGTCCGCCGCGCCCTGGCGCTCGCCGAGCACGATGAGTTCCATGGCGCGATGGTGGCCCAGCGCCTGCGGCAGCAGGTGCGTGACGCCGCCGGTGACGAAGTGGCCCAGCGCCATCTCGGGGAAGAAGCACACCAGGCTGTCGGCCGCCACCACTAGGTCGCAGTTGAGCACCCACTCGAAGCCGCCGCCCACGGCATAGCCGTGCACCGCGCCGATGACCAGCTTGGGGCCGAACATGATGGCGCGCGTGACGTGCTGGATGCGCTCGCAGTGCTCGGCGATGGCGGCCGGGGTTTCGGACTGTTCGCCGAACTCCTTGAGGTCGTCGCCCGCGCAGAACGCCCGGCCCGCGCCGGTGAAGACGATGGCGCGGGTGCCAGGCTCGCTCTGCGCGGCCTGCAGCGCGGCGATCAGGTCCACCAGCAGCGCGCCGCTGATGGCATTGAGCCGCTCGGGGCGCTGCAGGGTCACGACGCTCACGGCGCCTTCAACGGTGTGGGTAGCAAAAGTCATGGTCGGGTCTCCGGGGTTGATGCCTCGCGGTCCCAGGTATCGGGGGTGATGCCCTCGGCCTGCAGGCGGAATTTCTCGATCTTGTCGGTGGGCGTGCGGGGCAGCGCCGTGGCGAAGCGCAGGTAGCGCGGCACCATGAAGCGCGCCATCTGCCCGGCGCAGTGCGCGGCCAGCGCGGCGGGTGTGAGCGCGGCGCCGGGGCGCGACACCACGCAGGCCATGACTTCTTCCTCGCTCAGGTCGCTAGGCACGCCGTACACGGCGCATTCGAGCACGTCGGGGTGGGTCTCGATGCCCATCTCGACCTCGGCGCAGGCGATGTTCTCGCCCCGGCGGCGCACCATGTCCTTGCGGCGGCCCACGAAGTAGAACCAGCCGTCCGCGTCCTGGCGCAGCACGTCGCCGGTGTGGAACCACAGGTCCTGGAAGGCTTCGAGCGTGGCCTCGGGCATGCCGTAGTAGCCCTGCATGAGCAGCGAGGGCTCCTGGGGCCGGATCAGCAGCTCGCCCGGCTCGCCCACGGGCACCTCGAATCCTTCTGGATCGGTGAGCCGCACGCTGAACGCAGCGGCGGGCCGGCCGCACGAGCCCATGCGCCGGGGCGCGTGCAGCGGGGTGAACATCACGCCGCCCGCCTCGGTGGAGCCGTACAGCTCCACCAGACGGCAGCCGAAGCGCTGCTCGAACTGCGGGGCGAAAGCGGGCAGCGGCACGCCCCAGCCCAGGCGCGCGCGGTGGTCGCGGTCGCGCGGCGTGGGCGGCTGCTTCCAGAGCAGGGTGATGGTGGCGCCCATGAAGTCGAACACCGTGCCCTGCAGCGCGCGCATCTCGTCCCAATAGCGCGAGACGCTGAACCGCTCGCCCAGCGCCGCCACGCCGCGCAGCAGCAGCGCGGGAGCGATGGTCATCACCGTGGCGTCGAGGTGGAACATGGGATAGGGGCAGTACAAAACATCGTCGCCGCGCAGCTCCAGCCCCTCGATAAAGATGCGTGCCTGGCCCAGCACGAAGCGGTGCGGGATCATCGCCGCCTTGGACCGGCCCGTGGTGCCCGAGGTGTAGAGCAGCAGGCACAGCGCGTCAAAAGGCACCTCAGGCCTGGGCAGGCTGGCCGGGGTGGGCTCCACGCCGCGCAGCAGCGCATAGGGCTCGCAGCCTTCAGGAGCATCGCCCAGCACGAACACGCTGCGGACGGTGTCGAGATCGGCCTGCACCTGCACCCAGGCGTCATGCAGCGATGCATGGACGATGGCGAGGCGGCTCTGCACCAGGTTGACCGCCCCGGCCAGCGCGGCGCCCCGGAACGCGGTGTTGACCGGCGCCGCCACCGCGCCCAACTTGGCGAGCGCGAACCACAGCAGCGCTAGCTCAATGCAGTTGGGCAGCATCAGCGTGACGCGGTCACCGGGCCGCACGCCCTGGGCATGCAGCCCGGCGGCCAAGCGGTCGCTCTCCACGTCGCACTGGCGGTAGGTCCATTCGCCCGCCGCCATGCGGATGAAGGGGCGGTCGGGCACCTCGGCCGCCGCGCGGCGCAGCTCGGCGCCCAGCGATGGGCTGAAGGGGTCGGCCATGGCACTCCTGAAAAGACGTTGACGCCTGACAGGGGCAAGAGGCATGCCATCGGCCCGCCCCAGGAAGACGGCGAACGATGAGGCAGGATATGCAACAGACGTTCTAATATTGAACGTTCAAATCGGAAACGCCATGCCTGCCAAAAAGCCCGCCGCCCCGTCCGACGCACCCGCCCTGCTGGAGCGGCAGCGCCAGCTCATCGAGGAGCTGCAGACGCTGGTCAACCACGTGCCCTACGGCCTGATGGTGCTGGAGCCCGGCGGCGTGGTGCGCCACCTCAACGCGGAGGCGGCGCGGCAACTGCGCCTGCCCCGGCACCTGGCGCAGGGCCGCACGCTCGGCTCGCTGCTGGACTTCGACACCATGGTGGAGCAGGTCTTCCTGACCGGCGAGGGCTACACCGACCGCGAGCGCATCATCTCCACGCCGCGCTTCCAGCTCCACGTGCTGGACAGCGCCGTGCCGGTCAAGGCGGCGGACGGGCGCGTGCTGTCAGTGGTGAACACCTTCCGCGAGATCCAGGGCGCGCACCGGCTGGCCGACCGGCTGGCGGGCAGCCATGCGCGCCACACCTTCGGCAGCGTGCTCGGCCGCAGCCCCGCGCTGCTGGCGGCCCTGTCCACGGCGCGCAAGGCCGCGCACGGCAGCGCGAACATCCTGCTCAGCGGCGAGAGCGGCACCGGCAAGGAAGTCTTCGCCCAGGCCATCCACAACGAGAGCCCGCGCCGCGACGGCCCTTTCATCGCCGTCAACTGCGCCGCCCTGCCCCGCGACCTGATCGAGAGCGAGCTGTTCGGCTACGCGCCCGGCGCCTTCACCGGCGCCCAGCGCGAGGGGCGGCCCGGCAAGTTCGAGGCCGCCCAGGGCGGCACGATCTTCCTGGACGAGGTGTCCGAGCTGCCGCTGGACGTGCAGGCCAAGCTGCTGCGCGTGCTGCAGGAGCGCGAGGTGGTGCGGCTGGGCAGCACCCGCGCCATCGCCGTGGATGCGCGCGTGGTCACCGCCAGCAACCGCGACCTGCGGGCCCTGGTGGAGCGCCAGGAGTTCCGCGCCGACCTGTACTACCGCTGCCACGTCATCGGCGTCACGCTGCCGCCGCTGCGCGAGCGGCCGGCCGACATCGCGCTGCTGGCGCAGCACTTCCTGGAGCGCTACGCGGCGGCGCTGGGCAAGCCCGTGCGGCAGATCCCGGCCGAAGTGCTGGCCGCGCTGCTGCGCCACCCCTGGCCCGGCAACGTGCGCGAGCTGGAGAACACCCTGGAGCGGCTGGTGAATCTGAGCGAGGGCGATGCGCTGGATGCGTCCCTGCTGTCGCTTGCATCGCCGGGCAGCGGTCCGGCGCAGGACGGCGAGGCCCCACCGGCCACCCACATGGGCAGCCTCAAGGACGCCGAACGCCAGGCCATCGTGCAGGCGCTGCGCGCCCACCGCTTCAACGTGACGCGGGCTGCGCAGACCCTGGGCATCGCCAAGCCCACGCTGTACGCCAAGCTGCGGCTGCACGGCATCGCGCTGGAGCGGCCGCTGGCGCGCTAGCTAGGCCGCAGAGACCTGCCGCGCCTGCTCCACGCCCCGGTTCGCCAGCGCGTCGGCACGCTCGTTGCCCGGGTCGCCGGAATGCCCGCGCACCCAGCGCCATTCGATGCGGTGGCCGCCGTTGCTCACCAGCGCATCCAGGCGCTGCCACAGGTCGACGTTCTTCACGGGCTGCTTGGACGCGGTGCGCCAGCCCTTGGCCTTCCAGCCGTGGATCCATTCGGTGATGCCCTGGCGCACGTACTGGCTGTCCAGGTACAGCGTCACGGCGCAGGGGCGCTTCAGGGCCGACAGGGCCTCGATCACGGCCATCAGCTCCATGCGGTTGTTGGTGGTGCCCAGCTCGCCGCCGAACAGTTCT
>Ga0222425_100237_pt1 | contig 27682 bp, 23 predicted proteins | sample 2B1ome_2_FD_180089 | JGI IMG/M metagenome (GOLD analysis project Ga0222425, IMG submission 180089) | Enriched microbial communities from leaf-cutter ant dump, University of Wisconsin, Madison, United States - 2B150A (version 2) | ecosystem: Environmental > Terrestrial > Nest > Insects nest > Nest... | reverse complement strand
AGGTCGTCCTTGCCGCGCTGCAGGCCGTGCGATGCGAGGAGCTTGGTCACGCGCTCGGCCTGGCCCAGCGTGCGCACGAAGGGCACCATCACCTGCACGTTGGTCAGGCCCATGTCGTTGCGCACGCGCTTGAGCGCCTCGCACTCCATGGCGAAGGCCTCGCCGAAATCCGCGCTGATGTAGCGCGCCGCGCCGCGGAAGCCCAGCATGGGGTTCTCTTCCTCGGGCTCGTAGCGGCTGCCGCCGATGAGCTTGCGGTATTCATTGGACTTGAAGTCCGACAGGCGCACGATGACCGGCTTGGGATAAAACGCGGCGGCGATGGTGGCCACGCCCTCGGCCACCTTGTCCACGTAGAACGCGCGGGGCGAGGCATGGCCGCGCGCCACGGATTCCACGGCCTTCTTCAGGTCGGCGTCGATCTGCGGGTAGTCCAGGATGGCCTTGGGGTGCACGCCGATGTTGTTGTTGATGATGAACTCCAGGCGGGCCAGGCCGACGCCTTCGTTCGGCAACTGCGCGAAGTCGAAGGCGAGCTGCGGGTTGCCCACGTTCATCATGATCTTGGTCTCGATGGCCGGCATCTCGCCGCGCTGCACCTCGGTGACCTCGGTCTCCAGCAGGCCGTCGTAGATCTTGCCGGTGTCGCCTTCGGAGCAGCTCACCGTGACCAGCGTGCCGTCCTTCAGGCGCTCGGTCGCGTCGCCGCAACCCACCACGGCCGGGATGCCCAGCTCGCGCGCGATGATGGCCGCGTGGCAGGTACGCCCGCCCCGGTTGGTGACGATGGCGCTGGCGCGCTTCATCACGGGCTCCCAGTTGGGGTCGGTCATGTCGGTGACGAGCACGTCGCCGGGCTGCACCCTGTCCATTTCGGAAATGCTGTGCACCAGGCGCACGGGGCCGGTGCCGATCTTCTGGCCAATGGCACGGCCCTCGGCCAGCACGGTGCTGGAGCCCTTGAGCTTGAAGCGCTGCTCGGCCTGGCCCTTGGATTGGCTCTTCACCGTCTCGGGGCGCGCCTGCAGGATGTAGAGCTGGCCGTCCGTGCCGTCCTTGCCCCACTCGATGTCCATGGGGCGGCCGTAGTGCTGCTCGATCACCAGGGCGTAGTGGGCCAACTGCTCCACGTCGGCATCCGTCAGCGAGTAGCGGTTGCGCTGCTCGGTGGCCACGTCGGTCGTCTTGACGAGCTTGCCGCTGGCCTTTTTCTCGTCGGGCGTGGAGAACACCATCTGGATCAGCTTGGAGCCCAGGTTGCGGCGGATCACGGCCTTCTTGCCGGCCTTGAGCATGGGCTTGTGCACGTAGAACTCGTCTGGGTTCACGGCACCCTGCACCACGGTCTCGCCCAGGCCGTAGCTGCTGGTGATGAACACCACGTCCTCGAAGCCGCTCTCGGTGTCGATGGTGAACATCACGCCGGCCGCGCCCAGGTCGGAGCGCACCATGCGCTGCACGCCGGCCGACAGCGCCACCACATCGTGCGCGAAGCCCTTGTGCACGCGGTAGCTGATGGCGCGGTCGTTGTAGAGGGAGGCGAACACCTCCTTCATCTTGTGCAGCACGTCGTCAACGCCGACCACGTTCAGGAAGGTCTCCTGCTGGCCCGCGAAGGAGGCGTCGGGCAGGTCCTCGGCCGTGGCGGACGAGCGCACGGCGAAGCTGGCCTGGTCGTTGCCGGCCGACAGGGCTGCGAAGGCATCGCGCACGGCCTTTTCCAGGTCGGCGGGGAAAGGCTGGCTCTCCATCCAGCCGCGGATCTCGGCGCCGGCCTCGGCGAGGGCGCGCACGTCCTCGGTGTCCAGTGTGGCCAGGCGCTGGCTGATGCGCTCGGCCAGGCCCTCGTGCTTGAGGAATTCGCGGAACGCGTGGGCGGTGGTGGCGAAGCCCGTGGGCACGCGCACGCCCTGGGGCAGTTGGGAGATCATCTCGCCGAGGCTGGCGTTCTTGCCGCCAACCGCCTCGACGTCGGTCATTCTCAGGTTCTCAAACGGTACGACCAGGGCGGTCGGGCTGAAAAGTGCAGACATGGGAAAGCTCCAGAAGTTGAAACCGGGTCTGCGCCTGCACCCTGGAGAAGCGGCAGCGGGCGTGCGCCCCTGCATGGCGTTCGGCTTTGGTGTTCTGGTTGTGGGCCGCGGGCATGCATAGGGAATGGAAGAAGGGGGAGCAGAGAAGAGAAATTCCGCATCGACAGGCAGCGATTGTAGGGGGCCGCGCCCGCTTGCGGAGGCCGCCCGGAGCGGCGCACTACAATCGAGAACGGTTCTCATTCAAAAACCCACCAGCGCTGCCATGCACTCCCCCATCCACGTCCTCTACGCAGACCACCACGGCTGGCTGCTGGGCTGGCTGCGCCGCAGGCTGGGCTGCCCGCATGGCGCGGCGGACGTGGCGCACGACACCTTCGTGCGCATCCTCGCCTCGCGCGACGCGCTGCTGGGCCTGCGCGAGCCGCGCGCCTACCTCACTACCACCGCGCAGCACCTGCTGATCGACCGCGCCCGCCGCCAGGCGCTGGAGCGGGCCTACCTCGCCGAGCTGGCCGCGCTGGCCGACAGCCACCTGGGCCTGGCGCCCTCGCCCGAGGAAACGCTGGCGGCCCTGCAGGCGCTGGAGCAGATCAGCGCCGCGCTCGACGGCCTGCCGCCCCGGCCCGCACGCGCCTTCCTGCTGCACTTCCTGGACGGCGAGCCCCAGGGGGCGATCGCCGCCACGCTGGGCGTTTCCACCCGCATGGTGCGCAAATACCTCGTGCAGGCCCTGCTGCATTGCCACGCGGCCACGGGCGGCAACGCATGAAGGCGGCCGCCCCCGACGACGCGCTCGCCGCCGAAGCCGCGCAGTGGCTGGTGCATTTGCGCGACGACGAAACCCAGGGCAACGCGGCCGCCCTCGCCCGCACCCGCGCCGCGTTCACCGCCTGGAAGGCCGCCGACCCGCGCCATGCCGAGGCCGCCCAGCGCATGGAAGCCCTGCTGGAGCGCGTGCAGGGCCTGCGCGGACAGGCGGGCGGCAACGCGCGCCCGGCACAGGCCGCGCTCAGCGCCGCCCTGTCCACGGGCCAGCAACGCCGCCGCATCGCCCGCGCGGGCGCCGTGCTGGCCCTGGCATTCGCCCTGGCCGTGCCCGTCGCCGTCACGCTGCGCGCCTGGCCGCCCGCCTACCTGATGGCCGACCTGCGCACCCATGCCGGCGAATGGCAGGACCACCAGCTCGCCGACGGCACCCGCATCGCCCTGCGCGGCGGCAGCGCCGTGAACCTGCGCTACGACGCGGCGCGGCGCACGCTGGAGCTCGTGCAGGGCGACATCCTGGTGGACGTGGCGAAGGACGCCGCCCGCCCCTTCGTCGTGCAGACCGCGCATGGCCGCATCCGCGCGCTGGGCACGCGCTTCGTGGTCGAGCGGCAGCCGGACGCCACCGTGCTCTCCATGCTCGAATCCACCACCGAGGTTCAGCCAGCGGCCGGCGGCGCGCCGCTGCGCGTGCACGCGGGCGAGCGCCTGCGCTTCACCGCCGCCCAGGCCGACGCCGCCACGCCGCTGGACGCCAGCACCACGGAAGGCGCCTGGCGCCGCCACCAGCTCGTGGTGCACGACCAGCCGCTGCCCGAGGTGCTGGATGCGCTGGCGCGCCAGCGCCCGGGCCACCTGCAGTACGACCGCGCGGCCCTCGAAGGCATCCGCGTCTCGGCCGTGCTGCCGCTGGACGATACCGGCCGTGCGCTGCAGCTGCTGGTGGACAGTTTTCCCCAGCTGCGGGTGCGCATGCTGACCCGCTACTTCGTCATGGTGGACACGGCTCCGCAACCGTAGACGGTTCCGCTTTCCGTTTCCCGTCCGTCAAGCGGAAGGAAACCCATTGCAAGCAAGGAACCGCCATGTCGCCGACCTCCCTCCGCCCTCCCCTCGCCCGGCCCCTGGCTGCGGTGCTGCCCCTGGCCCTGGCCGCCGCCTTCGCCACGCTGCCGCCAGCGGCCGTTGCGCAGGCCCCGGCCGCCACCGCCGGCCACTACAGCATCCCGCCCGGCCCGCTGGCCGAAGCGCTCAACCGCTTCGCGCAGCAGAGCGGCGCCGCGCTCGCGGTCGATACGGCCAGGGTGCGCGGCCTGCAGTCGCCCGGCCTGCAGGGGCGCTATGGCGTGGAAGACGGCTTCGCCGCGCTGCTGCGGGGCACAGGGCTGGCGCTGGGCAAGACGGATGCGGGCTATGTGCTGGTGGCGGCACCCCAGGCCTCGCAGGCACCCGCCGCAGGCGCCTCCACCACAACCACCACGCTGCGCGAGGTGACGGTAACCGCCGAGGCCGAGCGCCTGGGCGCCACGGAAGGCACAGGCAGCTATGCCCCGTCCACCGTCAGCGTCGGCAAGGGTCAGCAGGCGCTCAAGGACGTGCCGCAGTCGGTCACCGTCATCAGCCGCCAGCGCATCGAGGACCAGGGGCTGTACAGCATCGACGACGTGATGACCCAGGCGGCGGGCATCTCCATGACCACCAACGGCATCTATGGCAGCAACTACACCGCGCGCGGCCTGAGCGTGAACAAGGTTCGCTACGACGGCGGCGCGGCACGCAGCCAGGTGCTGGGGTTCTATACCCGCAACGGCGACGACGACATGGCGCCGTTCGACCACGTCGAGGTGCTGCGCGGCGCCGATGGCCTGTTCTCCGGCGCTGGCGAAGCGGGCGGCGTGGTCAACCTCAGCTACAAGCGGCCCACGCCGGTGTTCCAGGCGCACGGCGAACTGACGCTGGGCAGCTGGAGCAACCGCCGGGTGGAGGCCGACCTGTCCGGCCCGCTGGCGCTGGAGGGCCGCGTGCGCGGAAGGCTGGTCGCGGCCCACCAGGACCGGGACTACTTCTACGACTACGGCAGCAGGCGCTCCTCCGTGCTCTACGGCGCCCTGGAGACCGACCTGGGGCCGGACACGCGCCTGTTCGCAGGCATCGACCACCAGCGCGCCGACGAGCGCGGCACCTCCTGGGGCCATCCGCGCTACCGCGACGGCTCGCTCCTGCCCGTGGACCGCCGCACGAACTTCACCACGCCCTGGAGCTGGGCCAACACCGCGCGCACCATCACGTTCGCGCAGCTGGAGCACCAGTGGAACGCGGACTGGAAGACCCAGCTGCGCCTGGAGCACTACGACGCCACCATCGACCACCACACGGCCCGCCTGGGCGGTCCGATCGAGCCCGCGGCCCCCACGGGCCGCTACTGGGGCGCATCGTGGGACGGCGGCGCCAAGCACGTCGCGGCCGACCTGCTGCTGCAGGGCGGCTTCGACTGGCTGGGCCGCCGCCACGACGTAACGCTGGGCATGGACTGGGCACGCACCAAGGCCCGCTTCCGGTTCAAGAACCCCGACTTCGGCGACTACGTGACCACTGGCCTGAACCCCATCGTCATACCGCCCATGCCGGAGAAGTTCCAGGGCGGCCCGCAGGAGATCGTGGACATCCCCAGCACCCAGCACGGCCTGTACGGCGCGATCCAGCTGCGGCCCATCGACCACTGGACGCTGATCGCCGGCGGGCGCTACGTCATCAAGGACAGGAACGACGACCGGCGGCAGTACCCACTCGAAGCGAGCGCTACCCGCACCCTGCGCGACGACGGCGATGTGTTCGTGCCGTACGTCGGCGTAGTGCGCGCCCTGGGCGAGCACACCAATGTGTATGCGAGCGCCACGCAGATCTATGCCTCGCAGGCCACCCGCCTGGGCGGGCCGCCGCCCGGCACGCCGCTCGACCCCGTGCGCGGCAGCAATTTCGAGCTGGGCGCCAAGCACGCGCTGAACGACCGGCTGGCGGCCAGCGCCGCGCTGTACCGCATCGAGAAGAAAGGCATGGCGGTGCGCGACCCGGCCTACCCGGAGATGCCCGGCACGCTGGGCTCCGCCTGCTGCTACTACCGCGACGGCTACCAGATCAGCGAAGGGCTGGACCTGGAGCTGAACGGCGAGCTGCTGCAGGGCTGGCAAGCCTCGGTGGGCTACACCTGGAACAAGAACGTGAACCGGCGCGCCAACGACGCGCAATTCAGCACCGTCACGCCCAGGCACCTGTTCAAGCTGTGGACGCAATACAGTTTCGGCGGCGACTGGCGCGGGCTGCGCCTGGGCGCGGGCGTGGTGGCGCAAAGCAGCAGCTACAACGCGGGCACCGTGAACCTGTACAACCCGGCCACGGGGCGCTTCGACGGCGCCTCCGCACCGTACCGCTTCACCCAGGCAGGCTACGCGGTGTGGTCGATGCGGGCGGAATACGCGCTGACGCCCCGCGCCAGCGTATCGGTGAACGTGAACAACCTGTTCGACAAGACCTACCTGCGCTCGGTGAGCGCAACGACCAACGGCAACTACTACGGCGATCCCCGCAACGTGACGGTGCGCCTGCACGTGCGCTATTGACGCCGGCGTTCTGCGGTAAGGTGCAGGGTCTCGCCACTTTGCACCGCGCCCGCCCCATGCACACCCGCACCGTATTCTTCGTGTCCGACGGCACCGGCATCACCGCCGAGACCTTCGGCAACGCCATCCTCGCCCAGTTCGAGATGAAGCCGCGCCACGTGCGCCTGCCCTTCATCGACACGGTGGACAAGGCCCACCAGGCGGTGCGGCAGATCAACCACACGGGCGAGATGGAGGGCAAGAAGCCCGTGGTCTTCACCACGCTGGTCAACATGGAGGTGCTCAAGGTCATCCAGGACGGCTGCAAGGGCATGCTGCTGGACATGTTCGGCACCTTCGTGCATCCGCTGGAGCAGGAGCTGGGCATCAAGTCGCACCACCGCGTGGGGCGCTTCTCGGACATCAGCGCCAGCAAGGAGTACACCGACCGCATCGAGGCCATCAACTTCAGTCTGGCGCACGACGACGGCCAGAGCAACCGCGACCTGGCGGGCGCGGACGTGATCCTTGTCGGCGTATCGCGCAGCGGCAAGACGCCGACCAGCCTGTACCTGGCCATGCAGTGCGGCATGAAGGCGGCCAACTACCCGCTGATCCCCGAGGACTTCGATCGCCGCCAGCTGCCGGCCGCGCTGGTGCCCTTTCGCAACAAGATCTTCGGCCTGACCATCAGCCCCGACCGGCTGGCCGAGATCCGCAGCGAGCGCCGCCCCAACTCGCGCTACGCCAGCCTGGAGAACTGCCGCATGGAGGTGGCCGAGGCCGAGGCCATGATGCGCCGCTCGGGCATCCGCTGGCTGTCCACCACCACCAAGAGCATCGAAGAGATCGCCACCACGATCCTCCAGGAAATCCGCCCCGAGCGCCTGGTGTACTGATCCCGAACTATTGAATTGATAGCTGCCAGCGCTTTCTGCATAAGCGCTGGAGCCCGATTTCATTCAAACTCTATTGCACAGCGTCCGGCGCGGGCACCCACAGCGCCCGGCGCTGTTCGGCGGCGGACAGGGCCGCCTGCGCCTCCAGCCCTCCGCCCGTGGCCGCGCACTGCTGGGCCCAGCGCCCCTGCAGGCTCCAGAGCATGGTGCGGAAGTGGGGCGTGAGCCCCTCGGCCTGCGCCAGCAGCTGCAGGTTGGTGACGACCTTGCGCCCCATGGCGTCGCGGTGGCTGTCGCAGCAGGCCTGCACATAGCCCGTCATCAGGGCCAGCGTGCCCGCCAGCAGGGCCTCGGCGCAGGGCAGGTCGTATTCCTCGTCGCAGGATGGAGCGGGTGCGGTCATTGCGCGGGTTCCTCCGGTGGGTTGCAGGCACGGCATCGCACATGCCGTGTATTGAATTCTAAAACGAATCATTCTCATTTGATTTCGTATAATCAACCGGATTCGCATCCCACAGATAAATCCCCGCGCCATGCCCGTGCCCTTTCGCCGCTCGCCCGTCTGGCTGCTCCCGCTGCTGGCCGCCCTGCCCGCCCACGCCCAGGACGCCGAGCCGGCCGCCACCACCCTCAAGCCGGTGGTGGTGACGGCCACGCGCACCGAGCGCGCGATCGACGAGACCCCCGTGCGCACCGAGGTCGTGACGCGCGAGGAGATGGAGCGCACCCACGCCCGCACGCTCAAGCAGGCGCTGGAAAACGTGCCCGGCCTGCAGATGCGCGAGGTGCTGGGCAAGTCGGGCTACGAACTCTCGCTGCAGGGCCTGAGCGCCGACCAGGTGCTGGTGCTGATCGATGGCCTGCCCATCACCGCCAGCACCAGCTCCACCGTGGACCTGAGCCAGTACCTGCTGACCGACGTGGAGCGCATCGAGGTGGTCAAGGGCGCCAGCTCGGCGCAGTACGGCAGCTCGGCCATGGGCGGCGTGGTCAACGTCATCACGCGGCGCCCGGCCGCCGGCTTCGGCGGCACGGCGGCGGTGGACGCGGGCAGCCATGGCCGCCAGAACGACAACGGAAAAAGCGCCAGCGCCAACAACCGCCACGCCCGCTTCAGCCTCGGCGGCGGGACACAGGACTGGCGCCTGGGCCTCTCGGGCGACTGGGTGGATGACGCGGGCTTCGGCCTGCAGCCGTCGGAATACCCGCGCCAGGGCGACGCCAGCAAACGCCAGCAGTTCGCGGCGCGCGGCGAATGGCTGGCCGGCGCGCAAGGCAACGCCTGGGCCGAAGCCTCGCACTACACCGAGGCGGATACGCAGCGCTACAACCTCTACGTGCCCCCGGCCAACGTGCCGCAGCGCAAGCTGGAAGACATCACGCGCGAGCGCCTGAGCGGCGGCGCGGCTTGGCGCTTCGGCAACGGGGTGCGCGCGCAAGTCAAGGGCGTGCATGAAGACTACGACAGCCACTCGCCCGGCTACTCCAACAACGTGCTGGCCACCGACCGCCGTTCGCGCCAGCGCATGCAGCACCTGGGCACCCAGTTCGAGCTGCCCGCCTGGGGCCGCCAGCTCTGGATGGTGGGCACCGACTGGCACCGCGAGACCCTGGCGCAGACGAGCAACGGCCTGTCCGAGCTGGGCGTGGCCGGCAGCGCCCAGCGCACCAGCAACGAGCTGTTCGTGCAGAACGACATCCTGCTCTCCGACACCTGGGAGGTGCTGCTGGGCCTGCGCGGCCAGCACGACTCGGACTTCGGCAGCCACTGGGCGCCCAAGGTCAGCGTGCGCGGCAACCTGCTGGACAGCGGCAGCTGGAAGGGCGTGCTGCGCGCCAGCCTCGGCCAAGGCTACCGCGTGCCCAACCTCAAGGAACGGCACTACCTGTTCGACCACAGCACGCTGGGGTACATCGTGGTGGGCAACCCCAACCTGAAGCCCGAGTCCTCCACCAGCCTGCAGCTGGGCGGCACCCTGAGCCAGGGCGACCGGCTCAGCATCGACGCCAACGTTTTCTACAACCGCGTGCGCGACCTGATCCAGACCGACCTGGCCAACGCCACCGTGACCAACGGCATCGCCGCCTACACCTACGACAACGTCTCGCGCGCCCGCACCAGCGGGCTGGAGACGGGCGTGAACTGGCGCGCCACGGCCGCCCTGCAGCTCAGCGCCGCCTACACCTACACCCAGGCGCGCGACCTGGGCACGGGCCTCGAACTCACCCGCCGCCCGCAGAGCATCGTGCGCCTGGGCGCGGACTGGCGCCTGCAGGGCGCCACCACGCTGAGCCTGCGCGCCCGCGCCCAGAGCGACGAGCTGGTGGACACCACGACGCGCGCCCGCTCCTCCGCCTGGGCCACGCTCGACCTGGCCCTTAACCACCGGGTCGGCCGCGCCACCACGCTGTTCTTCGGCATCAACAACCTCACCAACCGCCAGCGCGACTTTGCAAACACCAGCGACTACGGCCCCATCGCGGGCCGCTTCGTCTACGTGGGCGCCAAGGTCGCTTTCGGCAACGCACTCTGAACCCTCAAGGAGCCCCCAGCATGCAGACCACCCGAACCTTCAAGATCCTGTCCGTGGCCCTGGCCGCCGCAACGCTGGCCGCCTGCGGCGGCGGTGGCGGCGGTGACGACTCGTCCGGCGGCACCACCCCGCCCGCCGGCACCAGCAAGTTCACGCAGACCGCCACCTGGACCTTCACGCTGCCCGCGGCCGGCCAGTCGGTCTGCTACGACTTCGACGCCAAGGCCGAGGTGGCGGGCTGCACCGGCACCGCGTGGGACGTGAAGCTGGTCAGCGGCGGCCGCTCGGCCGAGCTCTACACCAACAGCGGCCCCAGCGGCAGCGGCGCGGGCGCGGCCTTCGGCAGCCCGTTCACGCACACCTGGACCAACCTGCTCACCTGGAAGGACGCGCTGACCGACCCCGCAGGCGGCACCGTGCCCGCCGCGGCCTACACCGCCGACACGGCCAAGAGCGCCTTCACCGGCAGCAACGACATCCAGAGCGCCGCGTTCGAATACGACCTCACCGGCACGCACCAGCTCGCGCCCAACTTCCGCACCTTCCTTGTCACCACCAACAGCGCCTCAGCCGACATCACCGGCGCGGCCGGCAAGGTGTACGCGCTGCAGGTCACCGGCTACTACGGCGGCGCCACGGGCACGGTCTCGGGCTGGCCCTCGTTCCGCTGGGTGGACACGGCCAACCCCGGCAACGTGCTGAACGACACCGTGGACGCCTCCGCCGGCTGGGTCTACTACGACCTGGCGAACAAGGCCAAGACCACCGAAACGGGCCCCTGGCAGATCGCCTTCAACCGCTACAACGTCAAGCTCAACGGCGGCACCTCGGGCAGCGGCACCGTGGCCGGTTTCCTGAGCAAGACCCCCGCGGGCTTCTACGGCACCGACGGCAAGCCGGTGGTCGCCAAGTTCACCGCCACGTCCAACCTCAACGACACCCTGGCCGACCTGACCAGTGCGCAGACCGGTCCCAAGAGCGCCACGGCCTGGGTCAAGGACAGCATCGGCTCCCAGCTCTCGCCCGCCTACACCGGCACCTACCCCAGCGCGCTGAACTACGGCTGGTTCAACTACTACCCCACCGACGCGGCGGGCAGCGCAGCGGGCGTGACGCAGCACATGCTCAAGGCCAACCCCGACGCGGCCACCCTGGTCAAGTCCGGCGAAGGCAAGAGCTACGCGCGCATGCGCCTGGCCGAGATCAAGTACGCCACGGCCACGCCCGCGTACAGCGGCGCGCAGACCTGGACCTTCGAGTTCGGCATCCAGCCTGCGAACTGATTTCAAGTGTTTTTGGCCGCCAGCGCCCGCCAGCCGGGCGCGAGCAGCTATCTTTTTTAATACCTGACCCCATGAACGCACCCGCGATCCGAGAACGCTTCGCCCAGGCCCGCGCCACGGGCCTGCGCCACAAGGAAGCCGCCGCCTCCATCGGCCTGAGCGAGGGCGCCGCCATCGCCGCCCACGGCGGCGCGCACGACCGGCCCCTGCAATCCGTGGCTCTGCGCGGCGACTGGTTGGCGCTGCTGCAGGCCCTGCAGGCCTGCGGCCCCGTGCTCGCCCTCACGCGCAACGAAACCACCGTGCACGAGAAGACCGGCGTGTACGAAAACCTCTCCGCCACCGGCCCCGTGGGCCTGGCGCTGGGCGAGGCCATCGACCTGCGCCTGTTCTTCATGCACTGGCACGCGGGCTTCGCCGTGACCGAGGCCGCCGCCAACCCCGGCACGCCCGCGTCGCTGAGCCTGCAGTTCTTCGACGCGCACGGCCTGGCCGTGCACAAGGTGTTCTGCCGCGAGGCCACCGACCGCGCCGCCTTCGAGGCCGTGATGCAGCGTTTTGGCGAACCCGCGCTGGGCTACGTGTTCCGCGACAAGCCCCCGGCCCCCGCGCCCCGCGCCGATGCCGAGATCGACGCCCCCGCCCTGCTCGATGCCTGGGCCGCGATGCAGGACACGCACGAATTCTTCCCCCTGCTCAAGAAGTTCAACGTGGAGCGCCAGCAGAGCCTGCGCCTGGCCGAGGGCCGTTTCACGCGCCGCGTGGCACCAAGAGCGCTGCGCGAGCTGCTGCAGGAGGCCGCGTTCGACGGCGCGCCCATCATGGTCTTCGTGGGCAGCCCCGGCTGCATCCAGATCCACAGCGGCCCCGTGGCGCGCATCGAGCCCATGGAGATCCGGGGCGCGCAGTGGCTCAACGTGCTGGACCCGGGCTTCAACCTGCACCTGCGCGAAGACGCCATCGCCCACGTGTGGGTGGTGGAAAAACCCACCAGCGACGGCATCGTGACCTCCGTCGAAGCCTTCGACGGCACGGGCGAGCTGATGGCCATGTTCTTCGGCGTGCGCAAGCCCGGACAGCCCGAGCGCGAGGACTGGCGAGCCCTCGTGCGCAAGATCACGCCGCTGGCGGCGGAGGCCGCATGAGCACCACGCGCCGCACGGTGCTCTCTGCCGCCTTGGCAGCCCCGCTGGCCACCTGGGCGCAACAACCGAAGCCCCCGCGCCTCGTCACCATCAGCGGCGCCATCACCGAGGTGGTCTACGCGCTGGGCGCCGAGGCGCAGCTCGTGGGCACCGACACCACCAGCCTCTACCCGGCCGCCGCGCTCAAGACGCCCAAGGTGGGCTACATGCGCCAGCTCTCGGCCGAGGGCGTGCTCTCCCTCAAGCCCGACGCGGTGATCGCCACCACCGAGGCCGGCCCGCCCGTGGTGCTGGACCAGTTGCGCAGCGCCGGCGTGAAGGTGGAGCTGGTGAAGTCCGAATACACCTGGGAGGACGTGCGCGCCAAGGTGCAGGCCGTGGGCCGTGCCGCCGGGCGCGAGGCTGCAGCGCGCGAGCTGCAGGCGCGGCTGGACGCCGAATGGGCGCAGGTCGGCCAGCAGGTCGCCGCGGCCAAGGGCCCCACGCCGCGCGTGCTGTTCATCCTGTCGCACGGCCCCGCGCCGCAGGTGGCGGGCCAGGGCACGGCGGCCGATGCGCTGATCCGCTTCGCGGGCGGGGTGAACGCGATGAGCGGTTTCACCAACTACCGCCCCATGACGGCCGAGGCCATGGCCAGCGCCGCACCGGACGTGATCCTCACCACCGACCAGGGCATCGAGGCGCTGGGCGGGGTTGAGAAGTTCTGGCAGCGGCCCGAGCTTGCGCTCACCCCCGCCTATCGCCGCCGCGCCGTGGTGTCGCTGGACGCTTTGCTGTTGCTGGGCTTCGGCCCGCGCATGCCGCAGGCCGTGCGCGAAGTGCACCAGCGCATCCATTCGTCGTGACCGCGCCGCGTTTGGCGCCGCGCACGGCGCTGGTGCTGGGCTTGGCGCTGGTGTTGCTGGCCTTCATGGCGGGCGCGGCCAGCGGGGCCTACCCCATCGCGCCCGCCGAGCTGCTGCGCATGCTGACGGGCGGCGTGCAGGACACGCCCGCGCAGCTCGTGTTCCTCAACATCCGCCTGCCGCGCCTGCTGCTCGGCGTGGCCGCAGGCGCCGGGCTGGGCGTGGCAGGCGCGCTGATGCAAGGACTGTTTCGCAACCCGCTGGCCGACCCCGGCCTGATCGGCATCAGCAGCGGCGCGGCGCTGGCGGCGGGCGTGGTCATCGTGCTGGGCACGCAGTGGTTTCCCGCGCTGCCGCACACCCTGGGCAGCTGGACTCTGATGCTCGCCGCCTTTGCGGGCGGGCTGAGCGTCACGCTGCTCATCTACCTGTTTGCGCAAGGCCCCTCGGGCACGCACATCGGACTGATGCTGCTGGCGGGCGTGGCGGTGAACGCCGTGGCGGCCGCGGGCCTGGGCTACCTCAACTTCATCGCCACCGACGAGCAGCTGCGCAACATCCAGTTCTGGCTGCTGGGCAGCCTGGGCGGCGCGCGCTGGAGCGCCGTGGCGCTGGTGGCCGCGCTGGTGGCCGTGGCCTGCACGGCCGCGCTGGCCTGGGCGCGCCCGCTCAACGCCATCGCGCTGGGCGAGGCGCAGGCCGCGCTGCTGGGCGTGAACGTGGAGCGCGTCAAGCGCGCGGCCGTGGTCATCACCGCGCTGGCGGTGGGCGCCGTCACCGCCACCACCGGCATCATCGGCTTCGTGGGCCTGATCGCGCCGCACTGGGTGCGGCTGGTGGCCGGGCCGGACCACCGCGTGGTGCTGCCCGGCGCGGCCCTGCTGGGCGCCGCGCTGGTGCTGGCGGCAGACGCGGTGGCGCGCACCGTGGCGCAGCCGGCGGAGCTGCCGCTGGGCGTGCTCACCGCCTTCATCGGCGGCCCCATGTTCTTATTGATGCTGCGCCGTTTCCGGAGCCGCGTATGACGCTGCAATGTGTCGATGCCCGCGTCTCGGCGGGCGGGCGCGAGCTGCTGCACGGCATCACGGCCACGCTGCGGCCCGGGCGCTTCACGGCCATCCTGGGGCCCAACGGCGCGGGCAAGTCCACACTGCTGTCGCTGCTGTCGGCCCAGCGCCGCCCGGATGCCGGGCAGGTGCTGCTGGACGGCCAGCCCGTGCAGGCCCTGGGCGCCCACGCACTGGCCCTGCGACGCGCCGTGATGCCGCAGGAGAGCGCCGTGGCCTTCGACTTCACCGCGCGCGAGGTCGCCGAGCTGGGCCGCTACCCGCACCGCAAGCAGCCCACGGCGGATGAGGCAGGCATCGTCGAGCAAGCCCTGGCGGCCACCGACGTGGCCGCGCTGGCGCCGCGCATCTTCAATACCTTGTCGGGCGGCGAGAAGGCGCGCGTGCACCTGGCGCGCGCGCTGGCCCAGGTGTGGGCGCCCCTGCCCGGCGGGGCAGCGCGCTGGCTGCTGCTGGACGAGCCCACCGCCGCGCTCGACCTGGCCCACCAGCACCAGGCGCTGCGCCTGCTGCGCGGCTGGGCGCACGGCCAGGGCGTGGGCGTGGCGGCCGTGCTGCACGACCTGAACCTGGCCCTGCGCTACGCCGACGACGCGCTGCTGCTCGCCCACGGCGAGGCCGCCAGCCACGGCCCGGTGGCCGAGGTGCTGACGGCCGAGCGCATCGCCCGCATCTGGGGCATTGGCTGCACGCCGGTGCGTACGGGCGACGGCGTGCTGCAGTACTTTTTTAATTAAGGATCAAATCGACCTCCAGCGCTTGCTGGACAAGCGCTGGCAGCTATCAAAATCAGAGTCTTTGGCGCGCCTGGCGCGGCGTGATGCCGAAGCAGCGCCGGAAGGCGGTGGCGAAGTTCGCGGGGCTGGCGTAGCCCGCCAGCACGGCGGCGCCGGCCACGTCGGTCTCGCCGCGCTCCAGCGCATGGCGGGCGCGCTGCAGGCGCCGCTGGCGCAGGTAGTCCACCACCGAGGTGCCGCCCACCTTGGGGAAGTGGCGCTGCAGGTGCGCGGCGCTCATGCCCGCATGGCGCGCGATGGCGGCCAGCGGCAGGCCGTCGGCGGCGCCGCTGTCCAGGAAGTCGCGCAGCTCGCGCAGGCGCCGGTGGCTGCGCGCGTCCAGCGCGTCCATCGCCTGGGGAGCGCCCGCCCGGCCCTTCCTGCAGGGCGCGACGGCGCCGGGCTGCCGCGCGATCACGTCCAGCGCCTCGACCACGATGTCCAGGCAGCGGCTCTCCAGCCACAGCCGGCGCAGGCCCGCGTCCATGTCGGGCGGGCGCCCGATCTGGTCGGCCAGCGCCAGGGCGCGCGCCGAGGGCTGCCAGGGCGCCACGGCCAGGTGCTCGCCGCAGAAGGCGCGCACGGCGGCGTTGTCCACGCCGTTGGCGTCCAGCCACTCGGGCATCAGCGTCAGGCTGACCTTGCGCTCCGCGCGGCCGCGCTGCCAGTGGCGGGCGAAGCGGTCCGGCTCGGCCAGCGCCACCAGGGCGCCCGCCGCGCGCCCGGCGCCGGGGCCCAGCACGAAGCTGCGGCTGCCGTAGGAGAGTTCGGTGCTGCCTTGCACCACCACGCACAGCTTGAGGCCGGGGTGCAGCAGGTTGGAGGTGCGCAGCGTGCACAGGTCCTGCAGCTCGGTGCGGTACAGCACCAGGCCGGGACGCAGCTCCAGCGTTTCCATGCTGCCGCGCAGCACCGCCGGGGGTGCCTGGCGCAGGCCGCTGATCTGGTAGTCCGCCCCCAGCAGGTGGAGGTTGTGCGTGAGCTCCGGCAGCCCCAGCGCAGGCATTTCCGGGCGGGGCGCAAAGCTTTCTGGGTGCATCGCAAACATGGCGGGGGCCGCGGCAGGGGAAACCCTGGGATGATAAACGGGTTTCATTCTCATTTAGAGCATCCAAAAATAACAGAGGGCCTTTCTTCCATGCACTGCCTCCAAAACCGTTCCGCCCGCCCCGCCGCGCCGTCCCTGGTGCTGACGGCCTTCCACACCGCCCTGCTCGCCGCGCTCGCCACGGCCGGCGCCCACGCCCAGACCGCGCCGGACGCCGCCACCCCGGCGCTGTCCGCCGTGGTGGTCACCGCCTCGGGCAACGAGCAGGAGCTGCGCGAGGCACCCGCCAGCGTCTCGGTCATCACGCGCGAAGACCTGGAGAAGCGCCCCGTGCAGGAGCTGGCCGAGCTGCTGGGCACGGTGGAGGGCGTGACGCTGAGCCGCAGCGGCAACCTGGTGCCCGGCGTGCAGCTGCGCGGCCTGGGCTCCGCCTACACGCTGATGCTGATCGACGGCAAGCGCGTGAACGCCACCAGCGCCATGTTCCGGGGCAACGACTACGACACGGGCTGGGTGCCCGCCGACGAGATCGAGCGCATCGAGATCGTGCGCGGCCCCATGTCCTCGCTCTACGGCTCGGACGCCATCGGCGGCGTGGTCAACATCATCACGCGGCCCGTGGGCAAGCAATGGCGCGGCTCGGCCCGCATCGAGACGGTGGTCCAGCAGGACAAGGACGCGGGCGACAGCCGCCTGGCGGGCTTCTCGCTGGCCGGCCCGGTGGTGACCGACACGCTGGGCATCAAGCTCACGGGCGCCTACGACCAGCGCGACGCGGACGGCGACATCAACTCCCTGCCCGCCTCGGGCACGCGCCAGACCGGGCTGCAGCACATCCGCAACCGCCTGTTCGGCGCGCAGCTGGCCTTCACGCCCAGCGCGAACCACAGCATCACGGCCGACGTGGACACGAGCCGGCGCGACCACGCGGGCTTCCTCATGGAGCGCGACGCCGTGTCGCTGCGCCACAAGGGGCGCTTCGGCTTCGGCAATACCGAGCTTACCTTCGCCGCCGACGAGATCCGCAACCTCACCGGCATGGTCACCGGCCAGGTCAACCCCAACAAGGCCAACACCACCAGCCTGAACGGCAAGGTCAACATCCCCGTGGGCTGGGGCAACCAGTTCATCACGGCCGGCTTCGACATCCGCAACGAGAAGCTGCGCGACCCCACCAACCTGCGCGGCCTGCCCGGCACGGCGGGCTACGACGCGAGCCCCGAGACCTCCGTCAGCCAGTGGGCGCTGTTCGTGGAGGACGAGATCCGCATCACCGACAAGCTCGCCGTCACGCTGGGCAACCGCTTCGACCACCACGAGAACTTCGGCGGCCACAACAGTCCGCGCGCCTACGCGGTGTACCACCTGAACGACGCCATCACCTTGAAGGGCGGCGTGTCCCGCGCCTTCCGCGCGCCCACGCTGCTGCAGGGCAGCCCGAACTGGGGCTCCGTGTCGTGCGGCAGCGCCACCGTGGGCTGCTACATCGTGGGCAGCAACGCCATCAAGCCCGAGACGGGCACCAGCCAGGAACTGGGCCTGCAGTTCGCGCACGGCATCCACAGCGGCGGGCTGATGTTCTTCAACACCGACCTGAAGAACATGATCGACATCACCAACCGCACGGCCGACCGCGCGCTGGCGCCGGGCTACGACAACTTCGTGGGCTTCCTGCCCGACGGCCGCCCCATCTTCCGCTACCAGAACATCGCCAGCGTGCGCTCGCGCGGGCTGGAGGCGAGCTGGCGCGCCGACCCCTCGGCGGCGCTCAGCCTGCGCGCCAACTACACCTTCACCGACGCGAAGAACACCAGCGGCGCGACGCCCGTGCCGCTGGTCTACCGCCCGCGCCACGTCGTCAACCTGGGCGCGGACTGGCGCGCCACGCCGCAGTTCACCGTGAGCGGCAACCTGCGTTACAACAGCTCCCAGTACATCAGCGTGGGCTGGATGGAGGCGCAGAAAAGCGGCTACGCCATCGCCGACCTCACCGTGGGCTGGCGCCTGACGGAAGCCCTCACGCTGCGCGGCGGCATCCTGAACCTGACCAACAAGACCTTCGACCGCACCACGTCCGCCGACTTCAACGAGGACGGCCGCCGCTACTACCTGGCGCTGCATGCCAAGTTCTGACCGCCGCCGCGCCATCGGCGCCCTGCTGCTGACGGCGCTGCTGGCTGCGGCGCCCTTCGCGGCGCGGGCCCAGGACGCCGCGCCGGACAGCCCGCGCCTCGAACGCCTGCGCGCCGCGCTGGCCCAGGGCGAAGGCACCGCTTCGTTCTGGCGCGACGTGGCCGCCGGCGGCGCCCCGCTGGTCGAGCCCGGCGCGAACGCCGGCGAGGCGCTGGTCACCTTCCTCTGGCGCGGCACGCCCGCCACGCGCAGCGTGAAGCTCTCGTGGGCCATGCGCTCCGAGCAGGGCTTCGCCCTCGCGCGGCTGGCGCAGAGCGACGTGTGGTTCCTCACGCTGCGGCTGCCGGCCGGCCTGCGCGCCTCGTACCAGCTGGTGCCCGACGCGGACGTGCCGCCCGGCGCCGACCGCATGGCGCGCGCCCGGGCCGAGGACGCTGTGGCCCGGCCCGACCCGCTGAACACCGCGCCGCCCTGGCCGCCCGCGCCCACGCATGCGCCCGTGGCGGCCGAGCCCACCGCGCCGATGGTGGCGCCGCGCTCCGTGCTGCGCCTGCCCGGCGCGCTGCCCGAGCCGTGGCTGGACGTCCCCACGCCCGCCGCCCAGCGGGGCACGCTCGCGCACCTGCGCCTGGCCAGCCAGCGCCTGGCCAACGAGCGCGACGTGAGCATCTACCTGCCCGCCGGCGCCGCCTCCGCGCAGCGCCTGCCGCTCTTGGTGCTGTTCGACCGCGAGGCCTACCTGGACCGCGTGGACGTGCCCGCCCTGCTCGACGCGCTGATCGCGCAGCGCCGCATCCCGCCGCTGGCCGCCGTGTTCGTGGGCCACCCCGCGCCCGCGCTGCGCGGCACCGAGCTGCCCGCCAACCCCGCGTTCGCGGACTTCCTGGCGCAGGAGCTGCTGCCCTGGCTGCGCGCCCGCCACCCCGCGCTGTCGCCCGAGGCGCGCGACGTGGTGGCGGCCGGCTCCAGCTACGGCGGGCTGGCCGCCGCCTGGGCAGGCTTTCGGCACCCCGAGGCCTTCGGCAACGTGCTGGCGCTGTCGGGCTCGTTCTGGTGGGGGCCGCGCAACGTGCCGCGCCAGCCGGACTTCGACCGCTGGGGCGAGGGCGAGTGGCTCACGCGCGAGTTCGCGCGCAGCGAGCGCCTGCCGCTGCGCTTCTTCATCACGGCGGGGCGGATGGAGATCACGCTCACGGGCGACGGCGGCGGCATCCTGGACACCAGCCGCCACCTGCGCACGGTGCTGCAGGCCAAGGGCTACCCGGTGCACTACCAGGAGTTCGCGGGCGGGCACGACTACTACGCCTGGCGCGGCGAACTGGCGCAGGGGCTCATCGCGCTGCTGGGCGACCGCGCGGCGCGGTGAACACCAAAAGGAACGGGAGCCCGCGGGCTCCCGTTCCTTCATCTCCGTATGCTACCCATTTCATAGCTTCCAGCGCTTTCCCAGTAAGCGCTGGAGGCCGATTCGGCTTCAATTCATCATGCAGGCTCGACCACGCGCTCGGGCTCGGCCACGGCCTGGGGCGCGGCGGGCGTGCGGATGAGGTAGTCGAACGCGCTCAGCGCGGCCTTGGAGCCCTCGCCCGCGGCGATGACGATCTGCTTGAACGGCACCGTGGTGCAATCGCCCGCGGCGAACACGCCGGGCACGTTGGTGCGGCCGTGCGCGTCCACCTCGATCTCGCCGAACTTGCTCAGCGCCACCGTGCCCTTGAGCCAGTCGGTGTTGGGCACCAGGCCGATCTGCACGAACACGCCTTCGAGCGCCACCGCATGCTCCACGCCCGTGGCGCGGTCCTTGAACTTCAGGCCGTTGACCTTGCCGTCGGCGCCGGTGATCTCGGTGGTCTGCGCGTTGGTGTGGATGGTCACGTTGGACAGGCTCTTGAGCTTGTTGACCAGCACGGCGTCGGCCTTGAGCTGGTCGGCGAACTCGACCAGCGTCACGTGGGCCACGATGCCCGCGAGGTCGATGGCCGCCTCCACGCCCGAGTTGCCGCCACCGATGACCGACACGCGCTTGCCCTTGAACAGCGGGCCGTCGCAGTGCGGGCAGTAGGCCACGCCCTTGTTCTTGTACTCGGCCTCGCCGGGCACGTTCACGTTGCGCCAGCGCGCGCCGGTGGACAGGACCACCGTGCGGGCCTTCAGCGAGCCGCCGTTGGCGAGCTGCACCTCCACCAGGCCGCCGGGCTGCGCGGCGGGCACGAGCTTGTCGGCGCGCTGCAGGTTCATGATGTCCACGTCATAGGCGCGGGTGTGGGCTTCCAGCGCGGCGGCGAACTTGGGGCCGTCGGTTTCGAGCACGGAGATGTAATTTTCGATAGCCAGCGTGTCGTTCACCTGGCCGCCAAAGCGCTCGGCCGCCACGCCGGTGCGGATGCCCTTGCGCGCCGCGTACACGGCCGCGGCCGCGCCGGCGGGGCCGCCGCCGACGATGAGCACGTCATACGGCGCCTTGGCGCTGAGCTTGGCCGCTTCGCGGGCGGCGGAGCCGGTGTCGAGCTTGGCGACGATTTCCTCGACCGTCATGCGGCCGGAGCCGAACACCTGGCCGTTGAGGAACACCATGGGCACGGCCATGATCTGGCGCTCGGTCACTTCGGCCTGGAAGGCGCCGCCTTCGATGACGGTGGTCTTGACCTTGGGGTTGAGCACGGCCATGAGCGACAGGGCCTGCACCACGTCCGGGCAGTTGTGGCAGGTCAGGCTCATGTAGACCTCGAAGTTGAAGTCGCCGTCGAGCGCCTGGATCTGCTCGATCACGTCCTGCTCCACCTTCGGCGGATGGCCGCCCGTCCACAGCAGGGCCAGCACCAGCGAAGTGAATTCGTGGCCCAGCGGCAGACCGGCAAAGCGCAGGCTGTTGCTGGCGCCCACGCGCTGCAGGCTGAACGAGGGCTTGCGTGCGTCGTTGCCGTCGGTGCGCAGCGTGATCTTGTCGCTGCGCAGGGACTGGATGGTCTGCAGCAGCTCGCGCATGTCGCGCGCGGTCTCGCTGTCGTCCAGGGATGCCACCAGCTCGAAAGGCTGCGTCACGCGCTCCAGGTAGGCGGCGAGTTGGGTCTTGAGTTGTTCGTCGAGCATGGTGGTGGTGTCCTTTTGAATTCTGATGAATGGATGGTGGGGCGAACGGGCGCGATTGCCAGCCCCGTTCGTCAAATCCCGGGCGAAAAAAAGCCGGACGGCATGGCGCACCCGCGCCATGACGCTGTCCGGCCGTTTTGCGCAGTGCGGCTTAGATCTTGCCAACCAGGTCCAGCGAAGGCGTCAGGGTCTTGGCGCCTTCCTTCCACTTGGCGGGGCACACCTGGCCGGGGTTGGCGGCGGTGAACTGCGCGGCCTTGAGCTTGCGCAGGGTTTCCGACACGTCGCGGGCGATTTCGTTGGAGTGGATTTCCAGCGTCTTGATCACGCCGTCGGGGTTGACCACGAAGGTGCCGCGCAGCGCCAGGCCTTCTTCAGGGATGTGCACGCCGAAGGCGTTGGTCAGCTGGTGCGTGGGGTCGCCCACCAGGGGGAACTTGGCCTTGCCCACGGCGTCGGAGGTCTCGTGCCACACCTTGTGCGAGAAGTGCGTGTCGGTGGTGACGATGTACACCTCGGCGCCGGCCTTCTGGAACTCGGCGTAGTTGTCGGCGGCGTCCTCGATTTCGGTGGGGCAGTTGAAGGTGAAGGCGGCCGGCATGAAGATCAGCACGGACCACTTGCCCTTCAGGTCGGCTTCGGTCACGTCGATGAATTCACCCTTGCCATTGCGGTTGACGAAGGCAGTGGTCTTGAAGGGCTGGACTTGGGTGTTGATCAGGGACATTTGCTGTTTCCTCTTGGTGGTTGATGACTGACAGGACTGAAGTCTAGGCCTTTCGAGGCCATGAATCCAATTAATTGATTACATTGAATCAATTGCTTTCAACTATACTAAAATACGAACACAACTCAACATCACACGCAGAAAGACCGGTCCGGCAGGGGCTTGCCTTGCGGCGGTTGATGCAGGTCACGACAATCACCGCGCATCAACACACAACAAGGAGTCCCCCATGAAAGGCGACGCGAAGGTCATTGGCTATCTGCAGGCCCAGCTCAAGAACGAACTCACGGCCATCAACCAGTACTTTCTGCACTACCGCATGCTCAAGCACTGGGGCTTCGACCGGCTGGCGAAGAAGGAGTACGAGGAATCCATCGGCGAGATGAAGCACGCCGACAAGCTGATGGACCGCATCTTCGTGCTGGACGGCCTGCCCAACCTGCAGGACCTGGCCAAGCTCCAGGTAGGCGAGGACGTGCCCGAGATCCTGGCCTGCGACCTTCGCAGCGAGCAAGGCGCGCAGGCCACCATCAAGGAAGGCATGGCCTACTGCGAATCGGTGCGCGACTACGTCTCGCGCGACCTGTTGCAGGGCATCCTGGACGACACCGAAGAGCACATCGACTACCTCGAAACCCAGATCGACCTCATCGACAAGGTCGACCTGCAGAACTACCTGCAGTCGCAGATGGGCGAGGCGGACTGAACCGAACCGAATCAGCGCTCCACGAAGAAAATAGAACCCAGAAGAAACCAGAAAAACGGGCCTCGGCCCGTTTTTTTGCGCCTGCTGCCACCCGCTATTGCTTGCGGGCGATCTCGCTCGTGGCCACACGGCGCCGCAGCTCGCGGATCAGCGCCTTGGCCCGCGCCTCGTTGGCCGGCCCCATGCGCACCAGGATCTTCTGGCCGCTGGACAGCGACTCCAGCGCCGGATCGGCGAACTCGTAGCGCACCCAGGGGCGCGGATTGGGCACCTCGGTGTTCACGGGCAGGAGCTGGACGCGCACCGGGCCCACGGGCTCGGGGGCCTGCAGCAGATGGCCGAGCACCGCCACCAGGCGGTCGTTGAAGTAGCGCCCGGGGTAGCCCAGTTCCTCGTAGGCCTGCTGGAACAAAGGGTACAGCCGCGCGTACAGCGCCACGGCCGGCTCCATCGGCACGGCCTCGGCGAAATCCAGAAACGCAGCGTAGCGGGCGGCGTTGGCCGGGGCGATGGTCTGCAGGGCCGGCGAGGAGGCATCGCCCCCCACCGTGAACCGCTGGGCCATGGGCTGCACGGGCCACATGCGAGCCGGCGCCTGGGGACGGGCCAGGTTGTCCACCGTGGCCACCACGCGGCGCACGAAGCCGTCGGTCACCAGAAAGGTAGCCACCTTGCCCGGGCCCAGCAGTTCCCCCAGCAGGCCGGCCACCCGCGCGTCGGATTCGGCCAGCGCCGGCAAGGCGGCATCGGCCGGCGCCAGGGCCTCCACCGGGTTCTGCGGGCCCGAAGCCTCCGGCAGGGGCGGCGGCGCCACGGGCGCCTCCTGCGGAGCGCTGGCCACGGGCGGGGGCGCAGCGGGCGGCTCCGCCGGGCGCAGCCAGAACCACCACGCGGCACCTGCTGCCGCAGCGCAGGCCAGCACGGCGGCAGCCACCCAGGGTGCAGCCGATGCGCGCTCGGGCGCGGGGCGGAACTCGGCGGTGTCTTGGTCGGGCATCGGGTCCTCCTTAGAGCGTGTTCCTGGTGCGGCCATTGGAACCCACCAGCGCCCGGCCGCTGGTAACGCCCTGTAGGCGGTGCGGTCAGGTTCTCAGAACGCCGCGGGCTTGGTGGCCAGCGATTCCAGCCACGCCACGGTGGCCGCCAGCTCCGACGGGCGGATCTCGTGCGCGCCGGGGAACTCGCGGTACGTCAGCGTCACGGGCAGGGCCGCCATGTGGTGGGCGATGGCCTGGGCACTGGCCAGCGGGATCACGTTGTCGTGCGTACCGTGGCTCAGCCACATCTGCTTGCCGCGCAGCGCATCGGGCAGCGCGGCCAATGGCGCCACCTGCCCCAGCAGGCGGCCGTGCCACACCATCGCGGCCTGCATCAGCGCGGGCCGCGTGAGCAGCAGCGACAGCGCCATGATGCCGCCCTGGCTGAAGCCGCCCACCACCACGCGCTCGGGCGGAATGCCCAGCTGGGCAGATGCGGATTCGATGGCCTGGGCGGCCAGGGCGCGGCTTTGCGCCTCCTGCGCCTCGTTGATGGTGCGCTCGCCATTGGGCTCGATCGAGAAGTCGAACCAGGCATGCGCCCCCGGCCCCATGCGGAACGGGGCGCGCAGGCTCAGCACGTGAAAGCGCTCGGGGATCTGCGGCGCCAGGCTGAACAGGTCCTGCTCATTGCTGCCCACGCCGTGCATGAGCACCAGCAGCCAGGGCCGGGGGGTGGTGGCAGCGGCGGGGCGCTGCAGAAATGTGAGCGGTAGGTTGAGCATGGGTGTGCGCCAGGGGCGGAAAAGGGTTGGATCAGGCAGCTTCCAGGGCGAAGGCGTCCATCGACAGCATGCTGTACATCACCTCGCGGCTCAGGTAGCGCGCGTGCAGGTCGTCCCCCGCCGCGCCCAGCGCGAAGAAGAGGGGCAGGAAATGGTCCTCGGTGGGGTGGGCGCGGCGCGCGTGGGGCGCCTCGCTGCGGTAGTTGAGCAGCGCCTTCAGGTCGCCGCGCGCCAGCGCCGCCTCGATCCAGCGGCTGAACTCCAGCACGTAGGGTGCGGGCTCGCGCGCGCCGCCGAAGAACTCGGCCAGGTTGTGCGTCATGCTGCCCGAGCCCACCACCAGCGCGCCCTCGTCGCGCAGGCCGCGCAGGGCGGCGCCCAGCGCATACACCTCGGCAGGGCCGGCGTTCGCGGGCAGGGCCACCTGCACCACGGGCACGTCGGCCTGCGGGAACAGGTGCATCAGCGGCACCCAGGCACCATGGTCGAACGGGCGGGCTGCATCGCCCTCCGCCGCCACGCCGGCCGCCTGCAGCAGGCCCAGCACCTCCTGCGCCAGCGCGGGCGCGCCGGGGGCGGGGTATTGCAGCTGGTAGAGCGCGGGCGGAAAGCCGCCGAAGTCGTGCCAGGTGGCGGGCTGCGGCCCGGTCATCACCTGCGCCGTGTGCGCCATCCAATGCGGCGACATGACGACCACGCCGCGCAGGCCGGGGTACTGCGCCTTGAGGCTTTCGCCCCACCGCGTGAGCGCGGGGCCGGTGGTGCCGGCGTCCAGGGCGAACAGCGGGGCGCCGTGGGAGACGAACAGCGCAGGGATGCGCGGAGTGGCGTGAGGGGTTATGGTCATGCCCTCAATGTAGGGCTTCGCCTGCCCGGAACCAAGCCCCGGGCGCGGCACACTGCGTTGCAGCCCTGGTGCGAATCAATCAGGACTTACGCAAACAAGAATGCACAAGCGGCGTCCACAGGACAAGCGTTGCGCCTGAACCCGTTTTGCGTAAGTCGTATCAATCCCTGACCTTGCCCCGCAAGGCCTTGGTCTCGCTGCGCTGGCTCTTGCCGGCCAGCCGGCGCTGCTGCGAGCCGTAGGTGGGCTTGGTGGCGCGGCGCACGCGCGGCGGCACGGCCACCGTGTGGACCAGGGCATGGAGCCGCGCCAGCGCGTCGGCGCGGTTCTGCTCCTGGCTGCGGTACTGCTGGGCCTTGATCACCACCACGCCTTCCTGGGTGATGCGGCTGTCGCGCAAGGCCAGCAGGCGCTCCTTCACGCCCTCGGGCAGCGAGGACGCCGCCACGTCGAAGCGCAGGTGCACCGCGCTCGATACCTTGTTGACGTTCTGCCCGCCCGCGCCCTGGGCGCGCATGGCGGTGATTTCCACCTCGTCCTCGGGTATCGAGAGCGCCGGTGCCATCAGCCTTGCTGCAGTTGCGCCAGCCCGTCGATGGCCAGGCCGTAGCCCGGCACGCCGAAGCCGCACATCACCGCCTTCGCGACGGCCGACAGGTGGGAATGGTGGCGGAACGCCTCGCGCGCATGCACGTTGCTGATGTGCAGTTCGATCAGGGTGACGCCCGTGCCCTTGACGGCGTCATGCAGGGCGATGCTGGTGTGGGTGTAGGCCCCGGCGTTCAGGACCACGCCGGCCAGCTCGCTGGCGGCGTGCAGGCTGCCGGCTTCATGGATCCAGTCCACCAGCGCGCCTTCATGGTTGCTCTGGTGGAAGCGCAGCGCGAATCCATGGCGCTCGCAGGCCGCGGCGCAGAGCTGTTCGACATCGGCCAGCGTCTGCGCGCCGTACACGGCAGGCTCGCGCGTACCCAGCAGGTTCAGGTTGGGGCCGTTGAGGACAAAGACGGTTTTTTTCTTCACGGGCATGCACTCCAGGGGCTACGCGCCTGCCACGCTGGCGGGCCGGAGTGCGGGATTATGCTGTGCGCCCCAATAAAAACAGCCCCGCAGGGCTGGTGGAGAAAGGCAGCCCGCGGCACAGGGGCTGCCTGCGGCGCCTGGGCTCAGCGATGCCAGCGGCCATGTCCATGGCCGTGGTGGCGGTAGCCCCGGTCGCCGTAGTACACCACCGGGGGAGGCGCGTAATAGGCCGGGGGGGCGTAGTACACGGGCCGGGGCGGCGCGTAGTACACCGGCGGCGGCGCATGGTAGATGGGCCGGGGGGCCACGTACACGGGCGCTGGCGCGTAGTAGCCATTGCTGGCCCCCACCACCACGCCAGGCACGCCAATGCCAATCGACCAATTCACGTCGCGAGCCTGGGCTGCGCCCGCGCCAGCCAGCAATGCCAGCGCCACGCCAGCCGAAGCGGCAACGGCATAGATAGAACGGGTTTTCGTCATGGAAATCTCCTGTTTGAACGAGGACAGCCAGCCAAATGGACTCACCTCACCGGTACATAACGCACCAGCTAGCCGAAAGGATGGCATGAATTCGTCTTTACGTTGTGTCCGGACGTATATGCGTACGTTTCCATGCGTAAACCTTCACGAAACCGGCGCCTAAAATGGCCCAATGAGCACCCCCAACCCCGCCAACACACCGGCTGCCGCAGCCTCCGAGACCGCCAAGCCCAGCAATTTCCTGCGCCAGATCATCGAGCACGACCTGGAAAAGTGCACCTACGCCAGCCGCCGCTGGGGCGGCACGCCGGGCGACGCCGCCCACCACGCCGCCGGCCAGCCCGACCCCGCGAAGATCCGCACCCGCTTCCCGCCCGAGCCCAACGGCTACCTGCACGTGGGCCACGCCAAGAGCATCTGCATCAACTTCGGCCTGGCGCGCGACTACGGCGGCGTGTGCCACCTGCGCTTCGACGACACCAACCCCGAGAAGGAAGACACCGAGTACGTCGACAGCATCGTCGACGCGGTGAAATGGCTGGGCTTCGACTGGAACGGCAGCCCCGATGCCCCCCCCTACCAGGCCAGCGATTACTTCGACTTCATGTACCGCGCGGCCGAATACCTGATCGAGGCCGGCCACGCCTACGTGGACGAGCAGACGGTGGAGCAGATCCGCATCAACCGGGGTGACTTCAGCAAGCCCGGCGTGAACAGCCCGTTCCGCAGCCGCACCCCGGCCGAGAACCTGGCGCGCTTTCGCGAGATGAAAGCCGGCCTGCACGAGGACGGCTCCATGGTGCTGCGCGCCAGGATCGATATGGCCAGCCCCAACATCAACATGCGCGACCCGGCCATCTACCGCATCCGCCGCGCCACGCACCACAACACGGGCGACACCTGGTGCATCTACCCGAT
>Ga0222425_100234_pt1 | contig 28343 bp, 20 predicted proteins | sample 2B1ome_2_FD_180089 | JGI IMG/M metagenome (GOLD analysis project Ga0222425, IMG submission 180089) | Enriched microbial communities from leaf-cutter ant dump, University of Wisconsin, Madison, United States - 2B150A (version 2) | ecosystem: Environmental > Terrestrial > Nest > Insects nest > Nest... | reverse complement strand
ACTGATATATTTAGGGCCTGCTGCAAGCTTTTTAACAGACCTGCCGGATTTACCTTGCATCTGATTAATTACATTTTAATCGAAGTTATTGATTATAAAGCATTCTTCAGTTGTTTAGCAAGCCCTAGTTAAGCCAATGGCTACATGTCTAGGAGGAAAACGGGGGGCAAGCGGTTGAATATCTCCCAAAAAACAATGGTTAATTGCACGATCGGGCCGTTCAAATACCGGTCAGCATAAACACATTTTAAGGATCATCAATATACACAATTAGGTATATTAGGATAAACCAAGGTTTGGGTATTTAAAAAACGCTCTTCGGATTGCTTGTTGGCAAAACTTTCAATTGTGGGGCAAAGGGCATTAATCCTGAAATCATTTTCGGGGAATCGTATATTAAAGAGGATTTTTTCCTTTAGATCCTTAAAGGACGATAAACCTATTTCTATCCTCCTTTGCTCAATCACGGCGAGGGAATCTTCAACAGCGTTATCAAAATATAAATTACACTTGTACTTCATGTACGTACGAACAGAACCATAGTTTATTGAGCCACCGGCAAAATCCTGTATTCTAGCAAAATATTGAGGGGTAATTTTTCCCTCTTTGAGTGCCTTGGTCAAAATACCGGTAAAAAGTGTATCTCCGAATCCCTTTAGCCTGGATTGATAATTATGGATAATTATCACATCAAAAGGTAAGCTGGGGGAAATATTTCCGTTCGAAATTGTTACTCCAATTACATCCTCCGACAGAAATCCGTATTTGTCGAACATTGATATGAGATACCTGGAAATACTATCATCAGTTATGTCCATTACCTTCCTCATTTCTGCAGTTTCTCCTGAGTTCCTCCATTGATGATTCACAAATTGGTCCTTAGTTACAAGACTGTCAATTGCGGATAGGATATCACTGGTCTTTTTCTTTAGTGTAAGTTTCGATTCTTCCGCACTCTTGCAAAGATTTTCCCAATTGGGGTGTTCCTTTAGCGGTTCAAATATTTTTTTTCCCTCGAAGAATTCCCTTCCCACTCCTTTTGTTGTCAGCCGGGCACAAAACTTCATGGCAGATTCATTATCACCTATTTTAATGGCACAAACACAGGCATTATAAAGGTCAGCAGCAAACGGGTTATCCGAGTAAGTGAAGGCTTTATTGAAGGCTTTCAACGCCTGCCCGTAGTCTTTTACAACTATCGATAGTTCTGCTTCGTTGATGCTTTGGTGGTATTGAAGCATTGACCTACCCTGGCAGTGATGTACAATAGTTATGGTCAATATTAGGGTGAGAATAAGGCAAGTACGTGTACGCATGTTTAAATGGATTTCGATTGATGCGGATTGTTCAGGTTAATGTTGTACTTTTTATACTCAGGGCGTATATAGCTGAATACCTTTTTCGTACTGAGCCAATGCTTTTTCGTACAGTAGTAAATACACAGGAAATTAAGTACCTGTAATGGATAATTAACTGATTGAAGGGATCTATATACATTGTTGCTTTCGCATCAATTATTATGATGTGATGAACGCCAACGGGTAGTATCTGCCAATGCTTAATGGCCGGCATTTACCTTATTAATTGTGCACCTGTGGTAAATACTAATGTTCAGCCAGCTGTACTATAATTTACTTACAGCAGAAAATATCCATTGCGCAACAATGAATAAATTAACAGACACAGTAACCTTTACGTTACTACAAGCTGACCTTCAAACCCACAGACAGCGGAAACTGGTACACATCGAATCCCATATTGCCGCCTTCTTTGCCATAACTAAGAGCACTAAACCGGGGGGTAGTTTCCAGCATTACAGTCAGCTTATCGTGCACCTGATATCCATAACCCAGCATTATGCCGAAACTAAAAGGCAAAGCCAGATTAGGCAGCATCTCCACTTCCCTGCGGCCATCTGCATATGTGTAAGTTAACTTTTGCGGATGCCAGATACTTCCCAGTTGAACGCCAGCCTGTGCAATGCTCTTACCCAATGTAATCCGGTACCCCAGGTGCAAACTCAGGTTGATGGCCGGACGACTGGCACGCAAACCGGTAACATCAAATTGCTGCTGATACGGATATTGCTTCATAAATGGCTGCGTGTACACATTGGAAAAATCCAGGCCCAGACCTGTAAACCAATGCTTGCCAGTGTAAGAACCTGTAACGGCACCAAAGGGGCTGGTTCCATATTCAGTGTGAAAATCACCCTGCGACAAAATAGATGGTGACACGCCGCCTTTTACGGTCACTTCAAATGGCTGGGCAGCAAGGTTAAGACTCGTACATAGTGCGGAAAGTAGCAGAATACGTTTCATGGTTCAATGTTTAAGGCATGAATATACGTAGCTTTTATTGAAATATATAACGAAGTTGAACGATTATGATTAGTTGAAATAGGTTTTTTGCCCTTTCAGATGCACCTACTGTTGAAAAACGTCTTTTTTGCAGCAGAAAATAAAAAATGCAAGCAGGGCATAGGGATACGACTATACCGACGGGGCGGCATAGTTCTGCCTGCAGACGCTGAAGACCGCGTATCATCACAACCTTATGTATAAAGGAGTTCGTGTACGAAAATGCTAAAACGGCATTTTACTGCAGCAGGCGGTTTTCAAGTTCCAGTAGGCGTGTTTCGGTGACTTTTAAGGTATAACCGGCGTCTACCAGTCGGCTGAGTGCCGTAACATAACTGGTTTCCGCTTCGCGTAATTCGAGTGTGTTGGCAACGCCTACACGGAAGCGTGCCTGTTGTATCATAAGATTTTCTGCCGCAAAGCTGATGTTCTCCTGTTCCAGTTCCAGGGTTTTGCGGGCATTGTCATAGCTTCTCCAGGCTGTACGATAACGTGCTGCTATACTATTCTGTAATTTCTGCACCCGTAAATCCTGACGGAAAACTTCCTGCCGCGCCACCTTTTGTTCGCGCCGCAGATTGAAGCCGTTGAATAAAGGAACGCTGATACTTACTCCGGCCTGAGGACCAACCGTGCGATTAAAAAGGGCAAAGCCTGCATCACTGGCTGTACGGTTATAAGTGTATGCACCCGTTAATCCTACCGTTGGTAGCAACCCACCATTGGCCCAGCGCAAATCATATTCTGAAAGACGCTTTTCACCAAGGGCGTTTTGTACCGCCAGATTCTGATGTAACCACTGATCCAGCTCGCGGTATTGCAGACTTTTATTGAGGTAAAGGCTGTCTTCAACTTCATAATTCATAAACTGATTCCGACCCATCAGTATCATCAGGCTGTCTTTTGCCTGCCGCAATACTGCACTCTGGGACAGGGCCGCCGAACGACTCGCATTGTAGTCGACCTGCGCCTGTAAATAATCTGTTTTTGCTGCAGTACCTATTTCAAATTTCTTTTGTGCCAGTTCCATTCTAACGCGGGCCAAAGCGGCGGCTGTATCAATGGCTATCAATTGCTGTTGCTGCCGTACCACTTCAGCATATGTGGTAATTACCTGGGCCACACTGGCCTGCACCTGCTGCTTCAGGGCAAGTTCGCCCATGTTCTCTAACTGCTGCAAACGTTGTTTGTTGATAAACATGCGCATACCATCAAACAATACCCAATTGAGCTGAATACCGCCGTTTAAGCCTCGCGACAAAGCATTGTCGCGATCCTGCACCTGCCCCGAAGCCAGTTCGAGCCGGGTATCCGACATACTGGTATTATAACCACCTACCGCGGTCACTGAAGGTAACATGCCCGCGTTACCAATTGTATTATTGGTAGCGGCCTGTTCGAGTTCATTCTGTGCTATACGGATGTCGAAATTTTGCCTTAATGCTGCTTCAATAGCATCGCTGAGGCTGAGTTTCACCTGTTCCGCCTGCTGGGCAAATCCGCTCAGAGCAGGAAACAACAAGCAAATTGCCCATAACTTTCTAAAGTTCATATCTGGTATTTAACACAGAAAAACTGTGTACTATTACGTTATTAATCGCCCAATTTGGTAGCTGCTGTCACTTGTTTCACTTTCCGGCGCGACAGGAAGGTGTACATCACAGGTACTACAAACAGGGAGAGGAGCAGGGAGAACATAACCCCTCCTACAATTACTATTCCCAAAGGTATACGACTGGTACTGGCTGCACCCAGCGACAAGGCCAGCGGCAGGGCTCCGCCTGCCATTGCCAGGCTGGTCATGAGTATAGGTCGCAAACGCATTTTAGCCGCTGTAACAACGGCTTCTTTTTTCGGAACACCTGTGTCACGGATATGATTGGCATACTCCACAATAAGAATACCATTTTTCGTCACCAGACCGATCAACATAATCATACCTATTTGGGAGAATATATTAATAGTTTGTCCAAACAACCACAGTGACAATACTGCGCCTGCAATAGCCAGTGGAACGGTGAGCATAATGATTACCGGATCTACAAAGCTTTCGAACTGTGCTGCGAGCACAAGATAAATAAGTACCAGCGCCAGCACGAATGCAAACATGGTATTGGAGGAGCTTTCGGCATAATCTTTTGAAGAACCGGATAAACCCGAGCTGAATGATTCGTCGATCAATTGCTGCTGTTCCAGTTTATTGTAAATACGGCGCATTTCATCGATACCATCGCCCAAGGTATAACCCGGTGCAGGGTTGGCCGATATGGTGGCCGATTTGTAGCGGTTGTAGTGATAGATCTGCGAAGGACTAATACTTTCTTCAATGGTGATGACATTATCGATCGAAACCATTTTACCATCAGCCGTACGTACATTGTAATAGGCAAGGTTGCCGGGTTCATCGCGGTCGGCCCTGGCTACCTGACCTATTACCTGATATTGTTTGCCATTCATGGTAAAATAACCCAGGCGGCCGTTACTGAGTGCCAGCTGCAAGGTTTGAGAGATATCAGCTACCGAAATACCCAGCTGCGAAGCTTTGTCCCTGTCGATAGTTATTCTTAATTCCGGCTTATTTACCTTTAAGTCTACATCCACATTCTGAAATACAGGACTGCTATTGGCCTCATCCAGAAAGGCTGGCAGGGCTTTGGTAAGTTTTTCAAAATTGATATTCTGTAAAACAAAGGCCACCGGGAAACGCGCACCACCGCCCCGTTGTACAGCGATGGTCTGTTCCTGAATGGCAAATGCCTGACCGAAATTGAATTTACGAAGTGCGCCATTGAGCGATTGTACAATTTCGTCCTGGCTACGTTCACGCGAGGCCGGATCAGAAAGCCGGATATTTCCCATACCCGAATTAACCGCACCTGCGCCACTGAACCCTGGTGCTGTTACCGTGAGCACAGTCTGCCGCTCGGGCACAGAATCCATCACATATTGTGCCACCTGGCTTACGTAGGCATCCATGGCATCGTAGGCAGTTCCTTCCGGAGCATTCATGGCAAGTCTGAAGCGCGAGCGATCTTCCAGGGGTGCCAGTTCATTTTTTAATCCGGAACCGAAGAAGTAAATCATGGCAAAACAGGCCACCACACCAATGGTTGCAATCCAGCGATGTCCCATTATCCATTCCAGCATGCGGCGGTAGCGCTGCTCCATGCCCGCGAAAAAAGGCTCTGTGCGGAGATAGAATTTAGACTTTTTGCTGGCGTCTTTCCTGGATAAATAGACATTGAGTATAGGCGTTAGGGTAAGTGATACGAAGCAGGAAATAAGTACCGCTCCTGCCACTACTATCCCAAACTCGCGGAATAGCCTTCCGGTGAATCCCTGCAGAAATACAATGGGCAGGAAAATAATGGCCAGGGTAATAGAAGTGGCTATTACGGCAAAATAAATTTCCTCACTACCTTCCCGGGCGGCCCGCCGCTTATCCATACCGGCTTCCATCTTCTTATAAATATTTTCGGCCACTACGATACCATCATCCACCACCAGACCGGTGGCTAATACAATAGCCAGCAGCGTAAGTATGTTAATGGTAAAGCCCATGAAATACATAATAAAAAATGCACCGATAAGACTCACCGGTATGTCAATCAGAGGCCGGATGGAAATGAGTATATCGCGGAAGAACAAATAAATGATGATGACCACAAGACCAAAAGCGATGAAAATGGTTTCTTCTACTTCCGAAATAGAATTCTTGATGGTCTGTGTATTATCCATTGCGATATCCAGTTTGATATCGGCAGGTACATCCTTTTTTATTTGCTCATATCGTTTATAAAATTCTTCAGATATAGCTACATAATTGGAACCCGGCTGAGGAATAATAGCGAGTGCCACCATGGGTATACCGCTTTCCTTCAACATGGTTTCTTCATTTTCGGGACCCAGTACAGCCTCACCAATTTCGCGGATATGAATATCGGCGCCGTTTACATTCTTTACAATCAGGTTTTCAAAGTCTTCTTCGGTTTGCAGGCGGCCAATGGTACGGACCGATAGTTCGGTTGCATTACCGGCTACTTTTCCTGAAGGCAATTCGATATTTTGCCGGTTGAGCGCTGCCTGCACATCGCTGAAAGTAATGCCGTAAGCGGCCATCCGAAGCGGATCGAACCAAAGACGCATGGCATAGCGTTTTTGACCCCAAATCTGGATACTACTTACACCGGGGATAGTTTGAAACTTTTCCTGCAGTACATTTTCCGCATAGTCACTTACTTCAAGCTGGTTGCGGGTATTGCTCTGCACCGTCATAGACAAAATAGGTGAAGAGTTGGCATCTGCTTTTGAAACAACAGGCGGAGCGTCGATATCCTGCGGTAAATTGCGCAATGCCTGCGAAACTTTATCTCTTACATCATTGGCAGCTGCTTCAAGGTCTTCGCCCAAATTAAATTCAACGGTGATATTACTGGTGCCCTGACTACTGACGGAGGAAATATTACTGATACCTGCGATACCATTAATCGACTTCTCCAGTGGTTCGGTTATCTGCGACTCAATAATATCGGGGTTAGCACCGGCATAACTGGTACGCACATTTATAATAGGAGGGTCGATGGAAGGATAATCGCGTACACCTAAAAAGTTAAATGCTATGAACCCGAAAATGAGAATGAATATATTGGCCACTACGGCAAACACAGGTCTTTTCAGCGCAAAGGAAGGTAAACTCATTCTTCAGATATTGGAATTTCAGGTTGTTCTGTAACGCTGCTACAAATTACCTATCAATTGAAATTGTAGGAGCGGGCTCAAAAATAAAAAGAAACTTCGACTGAGTAAGCAGTGCAGGGTTTAATAGGGCTTACCCAATAATTTTTTGGGAAAACGGGAGTACGCGCCAACCATTGAACATACTTTATCTGTCGTTACTACACGTTAATGTCAAGTCAATACCCCTCAATTGTGGTATATTCGTGGCCCCATTTGCCTCCCAGGGCTTTAAAAAAATTATTTACACAAATGAATCTAAGCCAGTTTCTGAAGGTAGCAGCTGTAACAACCCTATGCTATTTTCAATTGCCTGCCCAGGCACAAAACGCTCCCAGCCGACTTTACAACACTACAAGACAGGAGTTGCAATCCGGAAAATTTGAAACCGTAAATCTGTTTCAGGTCAGTACACAACGCAATGAAGCCATTGATGCAGCCATACAAAATGTGGTATATCTGAAACTGGATAAGCAGGCTTTACAAAAAGTGCTGCGTATGGAAGCTAAAGGAATTCGTTTCTCCCTGCCCCTGGCTGGTACTACTACCACGCTTGATCTGTACAGTTACAATATTCTGGATAAAGATTTTAAAGTATGGACCCGCGACGAATCGGGCAACAGAACCGAAATGGCTTATACGCCCGGTCTGTTTTACCGGGGAGTAGTAAGCAATGAGCAGCAAAGCATGGCTGCCCTTACCTTTCATGAAAACGAAATTGCAGGGGTATTCAGCACATTGTCGGATGGAAATTATAACCTCGTATTGAATTATGAAGATCCCGGAGTTAACCGCGACCAGTATCTGTTATTCCGTGAGGCTGACATCATTGGCCAAACACCAACGAGCTGTGCATTTCAGGAAGACCTGCATTCTGTTCCGGCAGTTGACGATGTGCCAACTGCAGAACGTGCGAGTTTTGAGGCCTGCAGGCACCTGCGTGTTTCCCTGCATGCAGACTATCGTTTGTATCAGCGTAAAAACGAGAATGCAACGCAGGTTACCAATTATCTTACAGACCTGTTCAACGTAATAGCTGCACTCTATATCAATGAAGGCATCAGCGTTAAACTTTCAGAAACCATTATCAACTCGGCGCCGGATGGGTACACCTACGGAGGATCACCGGAAGTATTACAAAAATTCGGTCAGGAAATGCAACTGGTTACTCTGAATGGGGATTTAGCACAGTTAGTATCCGGCTACAGGGTCAACAACTTTGCTCCTCTGGGTGGTTTAGCATGGTTAGATGTTCTTTGTTTTACGCCTGGCCAGTTTCCCGACGGGCAAGGTGGTACCAATTGGATAGGACCCTATAGCATGTCGAACAACAATATTCTCAATAATGTACCCGAACTACCCATTTATTCCTGGGACGTTAATGCTTCAGCACATGAAATTGGTCATAACATAGGATCAGAGCATACACAAAGCTGCACCTGGCCGGGAGGCGCTATTGACGGATGTGTGGCACCTGAAGGGAGCTGTAGTCCCGGCCCTGTACCGGCTAATGGCGGAACGGTCATGAGCTATTGCCACTTAAACCAGGTTGGTGTGAATTTTGCCCTGGGTTTTGGTCCTTTACCAGGCAATCGAATCAGACAGCGCATCGGTAGCAAATCCTGCCTGGCGAGCTTTCAGCCAACCCAAACACTGGACGCTGCTTCCATTACCCGTATTGCTAACCGTCAGTGCAGCGATGGTACCTGGACCTACTATCATTATGATAATATGACGGCAAGCGACGAAGACGATGAATTAATTTTAGCTATCAAAACCAATGGTCAGAACATCGGAAATGTGGACGATACTAATTTCGAGATAAAAATGACTACAGTAGCCGGATATGGCAGCAACCAGGGCAGGGCAGTGCAGGCGCCTTATGCCAATCAGGGTTGGTTTGAAATGAACAGGACTTGGACCGTTACACTGCCTACCGGTAAACAACCTGGCGGGGAAGTATCGATTCGTTTCCCGTACACGGATAAAGATGTGAATGATGTGAAAGGTTCAGTAGCTCTGCTGACAGACGCTTCGGAAATGCGTGTTGTAAGCTTTAAATCGCAGGCAGCTGCCAGTAATCCGGGCGGTGCATCGACAAGCAATGTAAATCTGTACACCCATTCATCTGCCGCCAGCCCAACCCAATGGCGAATGCTATCGGGTAGCAATGATTTCAATTATGCCGAGTTTGTTTCCGACCACGGTGTACACGGAGGAAGTATGGCATTCTCAGCTTCATTTGTATCTATACCAGCAATCTCTGCACAGGCTACTCAATTGAGTATTTATCCCAATCCTGCACGTAACACATTGCAGATAATACTTCCGTTCCACATACAAAGCGGGGCGGGCCTGGAAGTATACGACGCACTGGGTCGCAGGGTATTACAGGAACAACAACTAGCTGGCAATGATGAAACCAGGGCCGTATCACTGGACGTGTCAACGCTGGCTTCCGGTGTATACCATGTACGCCTGCAAAGCAGGAATCACATGGCAACGGGTACTTTTGTGAAGGAATAACCCAAATTGAAAACGTTATCAATAAATGCAGCGTCGTAACACGCTGCATTTTATTTCTATAAAAAAAGAACTTTTAACCGCTGCCTAAATGTTCTGTATACCGGAAATACTACTGCCCAATCATTCGTTAGGGTATCTTCCGGACAACTACTACGGGTACAATTGCGGCTAATGGAATTCCATTATTGAACACTAAAATTCAACTTAAATAGAATGAAACGCAGGCTGAAATCGGTATTTAACTGGAGCGGTGGCAAGGATTCGGCATTGGCACTGCACCGGGTACTGGAAGAAGGTGAATATGAAGTGATAGCTTTGCTCAGTACTATTCAAGAGGAAACCGGCACTTCGCCCCTGCACGACCTTCCGCTAGAGTTGTTGCATCAGCAGGCTGACAGCATAGGAATTCCCTTATATCCGGTTTCGATGCCGAAGGATAGTAGCGTGTACGATACGCAGATGCAGGCCACCGTGGAGTATTTTAAACAACAGGAGGTGTCGCATTTCATTTTCGGCGACATTCACCTTTGTGATATAAAAGCATACCGGGAATCGCGACTGCAGCCCTTGGGGGTGGAAGTTGTAGAACCTTTATGGGGTAAATCATCTGAAGAAGTCATAGACCTGTTTCTGCAATCCGGTATAAAAGCAAAAATAATAGTAGTACAAGCCGACAAACTGGACAAACATTATATAGGTCAGGATCTGGATGCAACCACTATTCAATCATTTCCAAAAGAAATAGATATATGCGGCGAAGGCGGTGAATACCATAGTTTCTGCTATGCGGGCGGACCCTTTAAGCGAGCCATTCCCTGCATGATTGAGGAAGTAATGTACAAAACTTTTTCGTTGCAACTGGCCGATGGCAGCCAAAGCCATCAGGCATATTGGCAAGCCAGGCTTAAGCAAGCTTTGAACAGTTGGGCATAATTAAAATAGCCGCAGGATACAACCCGCGGCTATGGCAATATTCATATTTCGGAACCGGCAAAACTTATGGCACCAGGCCATTTGATCCGTTTTGTTTTCTAAGGTAGAATAAAGTATTGGAGTTGTCTGCTCTAAATATTTCCTTAGCCGCCTTCAATAAAGTTTCTTCCGAAACAGAGAGATATTTGTCCAGTTCGGTGTTCATCATGCCGGCATCACCCAGCAATTCATAAAAAGCCAGGTTGTTGGCCCGCGCCAGCAGGTTCATATCTTCGAACACGATCATGGCTTCAATTTTATTTCTGGCTTTCTCTATTTCACCTTTTTCCAGTCCTTGCTGCAATAAGGCAGTTAACTCCTGCTCAATGGCTGCGTTGGCATCTGCAGGCGCCACACCCTTAACCAGCTTTCCTTCTATTACAAGAAGTCCCGGATCGGTGCTGCCGAGGTGATAACATGAAATATTGCTGAATAAAGATTGTTCTTTTACCAATTTCTGATACAATCGCGACGATTGGCCGCTTCCCAGTATTTCGGTTAGTATATCGGCTGCATGATATCCCTCCTGCATGCGCCCCGGCATATGCCATGCCTTGTAAATGGCGTCGAGCGGTACTTCAGCTTCAACAGTGAGGCTGCGTGCAGCGGTTTGTACAGGCTCAGGCGCGATATTCCGGATATAAGGCTTGCCGGGTTCTATATCGCCAAACCATTTTTGAGTAAGTTCTTTAACAGTTGCGGTATCGACATTTCCGGCAACACATAGAATGGCATTCTGCGGACGGTAATGCTTGAAGAAAAAGGCGCGCACATCGTCAAGGCTGGCTTCCTCAATATGCTTCAGTTCTTTGCCTATGGTCATCCACTGATAGGGATGTTTTGTGTAAGCGAGTTGGCGCATATACTTCCAGGCATCGCCGTAGGGCTTATTGATATAATGTTCTTTAAACTCTTCACATACGACCTTCCGTTGTACATCAAGGCTTTTTTCATTAAAGTTCAGAGAAAGCATACGATCGCTTTCGAGCCAAAAAGCGGTTTCAATATTTTCTTTCGGCAGCTGAATATAGTAATTAGTAATATCGTTGGTAGTATAAGCGTTGTTTTCGCCACCCGCCATTTGAAGAGGCTCATCGTAACTGGGAATATTTACGGATCCGCCAAACATTAAATGTTCAAATAAATGCGCGAATCCGGTACGCTCCGGATCTTCGTCACGTGCTCCTACATCGTACAATATATTAAATGCGACCATGGGTGTGGCCTTGTCCTCATGCACAATTACCCTTAGGCCGTTGTCCAATTTAAATCGCTCGAATGTGATCATGTGTATTTTTAATATTAAATAAGGAAAACAGGCAGCCTACCGCTGTAACCATTCCTGCATTTTCCGGATGCTGGGCATCAGTTCGGGTTTTACTTTAAGATCCCTCATTTGTACAAAATAAGCCTGGGCCCGACCGCGATGTTTTCGTACCATTTCTATATCGGTAAGGGCCAACAAGGCCATTGCTTTATCATTTTGATTACGAATGCCTTCTTCAAGTGCACTTTCCAGCAATATAATGGCTTCTTCAAAGTTGTTCTTTTCGCGGGCAATAAATCCTTTTACAAACAGGTAATAGGCCTTTTGCTTTTTGTCGAGCCGATCGGGTTGCGTTGTGTATTCCAGAATCCGTTCTGCCTCGGCATAATCTTCGGCGCGTAAACGCGAAAGCGCCAAAGCTACTGAGCCTTTACGGAAGTATCCCCAGAGCAGTATAACGGATGCTATGCTTGCAATAATAAGTAAGGAATAAATACTGAATACGGCCGCCAGCACCGATAAAGCAGCACATACCAGCAGCAGGATAATACGGGAAAACGGAGTGAACATTAACGTTTGACTGAAAGCGACAAAATTAGTATTCTTTTCTGTAGTCGCGGCAGCTGATTATGACTTATTAGGCGCCTGCCCACCAGATAAGAAAATGAGAAGTATTGTTATTTTAAAATGCTTGTAGTGAATGCATTGTTCCGTCGGCCGTATTTACCTTTTGCAGAATGGAGGCTGCAAGTAATGAAGCTGTATCGTTACTTGCAGCATTCACTTTAAAATGTAAACCACTTTATGAGAAAAACTTTACTTCTTACCTTATTGATTCCAACAACGGCGGTGGCACAAATTGTGTACACCGATATTGATCCCGATAGCACCGTTACAGCTACACACGAGCAAATAAGCAGATCTTACTTTCTGGATATTGACAACAATGATAGTCATGAATTTGAGCTCAGGTATTTCAATCCCTCGCCCGGTACGCATACTGCGGTGGAAGTACACCAGAATTGGAGCGGTGAGCAGCAATTGTTGATTGACAACAGCAACCGGGCCGGTGCCCTGAACCAGGGCGACGAGATATCGGCCAGTGCTACAAACTGGGGCTCGGCAAGTAAGTTGAGTAATGCATGGCTTACAGGTGCCGATCGTTATATCGGGATCAGGTTCAGGAAAGATGGTGCCTGGCATTATGGATGGGCGCGGCTGTCGGTACCGTCTAATCTGAGTTCATTTACTATAAAAGACTATGCCTATAACAGTGTTGCCGATGAGGCGATCATTTGCGGCAGTACAAGCGGCACCGGCATTAAAGCAGTGCAGGTTGCCCAATGGAGCTTGTCGCCAAATCCGGCAGCAAACTTTCTAAACATTCATCGTTCTGATGCCGGTAAACCTGTTCGCCTTGTTGTCGTGGATATGAAAGGAAGCGTTCAATCGACGTCCGAGATGAATGCCGGTACAGCTTCAATGACATTGGATGTAGGTAACCTGGCTGCAGGACAGTACTTTTTGCAGGCCTGTGACACACATGGTCATTTAATAAGCAGTAGCCGTTTCATTAAACCATAAATAGCTGTTTTTTTAAAAAAGAAAGAGCGACCATATAACTACGGTCGCTCTCCTTATTATCCTGAAAGCTTAGCCTACGGTTTGTCCGCTTTTAGCAAAAGCGTTTTCTTCTTTTTTTAGCTCCTGGCGTTGTTTGGCAGCCTTAACAAAAGCTACAAATAAAGGATGTGGATTTTCTACTGTACTCTTGTATTCGGGGTGGAACTGAGTACCCACAAAGAAAGGATGATTGGCCAGTTCAATCACTTCTACGAGGCCTGTTTCCGGATTTTTTCCGGCAGGTACCATACCTGATTTTTTGAATGCCTCGAGGTAGTCGTTGTTAAATTCGTAACGATGACGATGACGCTCCTGTATTTTCTCCCGACCATAGATCTGTGCCAATTTAGAATCGGTATTCAGGTGACAAGCGTAAGAACCCAGGCGCATGGTACCACCTTTGTTTTGAATTTCTTTTTGCTCGTCCATCAGGTGTATTACCGGATGAACGGTGTCCGGATTCATTTCGGTAGAATGTGCGTCTTTATGTCCTAATACATTACGGGCAAATTCTACTGCTGCCATTTGCATACCCAGGCAGATGCCGAAGAATGGTATATTTTCCTCGCGGGCATAGCGGATAGCATCAATTTTTCCTTCAATACCGCGACTGCCAAAACCGGGCGCGACCAGAATAGCATCAAGGTTCTGAAGCTTTTCCGTTGCATTGTCAACAGTAAGGTATTCGGAGTGAATATTCCGTACTTCGACCTTACACTCGTTTACCGCCCCTGCATGTATAAGCGACTCGAGAATGGACTTGTAAGCGTCCTGCAATTCTACGTATTTACCGATAAGACCGATTACAATTTTGGACTTGGGATAACGCAGCTTGGTAAGGAACTCTTTCCATTTGCCCAATTCGGGCTCATTGCCCAGGGGCAGCTCGAGTAGTTTCAGGGAAATAACGTCGAGTTTCTCGAGCATCATTTCAATGGGCACACCATATATGGTATCGGCATCGCGCGCTTCAATAACGGCTTCGGGCCGTACATTACAGAACAATGCAATTTTCTTTTTAAGATCGTTATAAAGCGGCTCTTCGGTGCGGCAAACAATGATATCGGGATGAACCCCGTTTTCACTCAGCATTTTTACGGAGTGCTGTGTAGGCTTGGTTTTAAGTTCTTTAGCAGCCTTAAGGTAGGGGATAAGGGTAAGGTGAATTACAAGGCAGTTTTCGTTACCGAGTTCCCATTTAAGCTGGCGTACAGCTTCGATGTAAGGAAGCGATTCAATATCGCCTACTGTACCCCCTAATTCGGTAATCACGACATCATATTGGTCGTCGTTACCGAGCAATCGTATACGACGTTTTATTTCGTCGGTGATGTGCGGAATTACCTGCACGGTTTTACCCAGGAAGGCACCTTCACGCTCTTTATTGATTACATATTGGTACACGCGGCCGGTGGTAACATTATTGGCCTGTGAGGTAGGGGTATTTAAAAAACGCTCGTAGTGTCCCAGGTCGAGGTCGGTTTCAGCACCGTCGTCGGTAACAAAGCACTCACCATGTTCATAAGGATTCAAAGTGCCCGGATCGACATTGATATACGGATCGAATTTCTGGATGGTTGCCCGATAACCCCGGGCCTGGAGCAATTTAGCAAGCGATGCTGCAATAATACCTTTCCCCAACGAAGAAGTAACCCCGCCGGTTACAAAAATGTACTTAGTCATAATGTTTCCTGTTTGCGACCGGTGGAATGTAGTAGTAACTCCAGTAAAATTTCTCGGTCGTGCAAAGGTAAACAGAATTCTCAGCACGAAAAAACAAAATACAGTTTCAATCCTGATTGAGGCATGGATTTAAGTCATAAAATTACTGTTAATAAAATTGCAAATCGTGATCAAAACGGCTACTGTGGCTAATTGCAGCCTATGAGATCCGGTTTTTACATTTTCCTGCTAAAACCTGTAAGCCAGACAAATGCCGAAGGCTCTTATGGCAGCAAGACTACCTTTGGCACTCAACGTTGCACGCTGCGCATTCACGGAACTTTCTGTTTTGAAATTGCTGAAATCAATTTCAATTCTCTCCAGATTATCGCGCAATAGGGCGAGTTCGTCGTTTGAAAGCTGGTAACCGGAGGCGTGTAGATGAATACGGGGCGCGGTGTAATAGGGTCCGGCAATCCACCAGTCAAGGGCAAAGTGCGGGCTCAGTTGAAACTGCGCGCCCAACATAATACCAATACCAAATGTCTGGTATTTGCCCGTAAATAAGATATTGGTAGATACATCCTCTTCGTCGACGAAGCGGTAGTTCGATTTGAGGTGCATTTGCTCGTATCGAACAAAGGGAGCAAGATAAAGTCCCTTTCCGGACCGGGCGCCAAAGTAGTACCGAAATTCCGGCGTAAGAGCTATCCCTGCAGTGCTGGTGTTTTCGAGAAATTTAGCGACTTCCTTGTTATCTGCACCTTCATCTGTTATTTCCTGCTCTATTCGGCTGCTAAAGGGCAGTCCTCCTGCAGGCATAATACGAAGGCCGAGCGCCACAGAGGTTTTACTACCAACAATACGTTCGTACTGGAATGAAAAATTGCGCACAACCAGTGAAGAAAGATTGATTTTTACAAGATTGCGCTGGCCTGTAGGAGTCTGTGGCGCCTGTTCCTGGGCATAGGCTGCAGGAAAGCTGCACGCAACAACAAATGCCATTGCCAGCAAACGTTTAGCCCTTGTGAAAATGGTCGACGGGTGGGTCGATTTGCCATAGGAGATTGTTTTGAAGAGCCGCTCTAACCTATTCATTGTTAATTTTTGAATTCATATTCACGGCCTTCGCTACCATCCGGTATATCGAATCCGCGGAAAAACGCGATTGCTTTATTTCCAGCTTATAACAAGAAAATCGACAGAGAGTTGCCTTTAATTTTAAATCAAAACCGATACCGCAGGCCATCGTTTATATAAAATATAACGTTGTCCGGTATCTTTAATTCGACTGGATTTTAAGTGCGTTACTGTCTCAGAGGAATTAGCGGGTCTAAAGAATATGTAGCGGAAAATTTTTATTTATCCTGCAGCACATCAGTTGCGCTGTGGTTGGTCAACTGCTCGGCCAATCCAATCAAAATACCTTCTACACCGCGTATATAACACAAACGGTAAACGCCGGCATAATCAACCACTTCGCCCTCCAAACTGGCACCTTTGGCAAGTAAACGTTCCAGTAGTTCATCGAGCCCCTGCACCCGGAACATTACACGCAGATAGCCAAGTGAGTTTACTGGGGCTGTCCGGTGGTCGCCGATAACCTGTGGTTGATGAAACTGAGAAAGCTCCAGCCTGCTATGACCGTCGGGGGTAACCATCATAGCGACCTCTACCGACTGGTCACCCAAGCCGGTAACTTTCCCTGCCCAGGCGCCTTCAACCATGGACCTGCCTTCGAGCTGCAAACCCAACTCTGTAAAAAAAGTTATGGCCTTGTCGAGCGAGGCAACAACGATGCCCATGTTGTGCATTTCGACGATACTACTTTGATGCATCAGCGTGAAGTTTTTAAAAGGCAATAAAGTGCCGGAACGAAATTAACCTAATGAGATCAGAATTATTTTAAGGTCCTCTTAAAATAGCAGGATAGTTAAAGGTTACTCAGTGAAACGTAAAAATATCAGCGACGGAAGCATATCGTATGCTGCTTTTACCTTGTATCAGGGCTTATTCTCCATAACCCATCTGCATAGCAACTTTTACCAGGCCAACTGTATTTTTTACATTTAATTTTTGCAATAGATTATAACGATGGTTTTCGACCGTTCGAAGGCTAATGCATAGTTCAGCAGCAATTTCCTGGTTGGCATATTCCCTGATAATAAGCCGTAGCACTTCTTTTTCCCTTTCGGTTAATTTAGGACTGGCGTTCTTCTTGCGCTTAACGCGCAGCATTTCCTGCAGCAGGTTTTGCTTCATAGAGGGATCGAGAAAAAGTTCGCCTTTATAAACTGCTTTAATTCCTTCGACCAGCAAACGATGATCGGTACTGCTCTTCAGCAAATAGCCGTTACAACCCTGCTTAATTAAATCCATAATATAAAACTGCGATTCGATTCCACTCAGCACGAGAATCTTAAGATCTTCATTTTTCTCTCTGATTGTTTTGGCTACCTCCAGGCCGGTAAGATCCGGCATCTGAACATCCAGTATCAATACATCAGGCATACTGTAATTCAATCCTTTCAGCAGGTCTTTTCCATTTTTATATATACCCGTAACGCCTATCTCTTCAAATTCGCTCAAAACTTTTTGAAGACCTTCCAGTACCATCAGATGATCATCGGCGAGGGCTACTTTAATTGGTTGTTTTTTCATTAAATAATGTTTTTAGGATTTAATTTTTGGCTCCAGCATAAGTTGTTTGCAATCAAATTCGAGGTACACGGTGGTCTGCCGCCCGGGGGTGCTTCTTATATCTATCTGGCCGCCCATCAATTCCACTTTTTTACGGATGTGGTTGAGTCCGGAAGATTTAAGGCTGGCTGTAGTGGCAGGCGAAATTCCTTTGCCATTGTCTTCTACGGTAATACTTAACAAATTGTCGCGGCAGCTAAGTTGTACCAGTAATTGCGTAGCTGCAGCGTGTTTAAGAACATTTTGTACTAATTCCTGCACCATTCGGTAAAGAGCTAATTCATTTTCCTGCGGCAGGCGGGGCAAAAATCCATAGGCCTGGAAATCTGTATCTATATTGGTATTGCGCTTTACTTTTTCACACAGAGCAGCTACCGAAAGGGCAAAGCCCTGTTGCAGTAATAAATCGGGCATCAGATTATGTGCCGACCGGCGAAGATCCAATATAGCGTCTTCTAACTGCATTTTAATATCGTTCACTTCAAACAGGTCTACCGGTTGGTTTCTTATGAGGAGCGCCTGCAGTCCCAGTTTGAGAGATAACAACTGACTCACTATACCATCATGTAATTCATGAGCGATGCGGGAACGTTCCTGCTCCTGACCTTCCACCTTAGCCTGAAGCTGTGTAATTTCCTTTTCCTGTTTCAGATGCAGAATGGAAGCATGATGTAAACGGACCTTAGCTCTATTGCTCCGGAAGATAGAGAAAATTGAAGTGGCCATTAATATGGTAGCCAAAGAGATGGTTCCTATCCAGAAGTTCTTTTCTTTGAGTTGTGCCTGCTGACCAGAGATGATAAGCTGTTTTTTTGTTTCCTCCTCCATGCGTTCCAGCTGGTGCCGGAGACTTAATAACTTACTCTTTTCCCGATGCACTTTGTTATTGTGCATCAATTCGTACAATTCCTTCTTATGCTCATAGGCCTTTTTGTACTTGCCTGTGTCGTAATACAGTCGTGAAAGCACCAGGTGTATATTATTCAAAACCTGTTCTACCTGTTCCCGCTCCACAATGTCGAGTAATGGTAATAATGTTTGTTCGCAACCTTTGTAATCTTTCAATTCATAAAAGGCATATCCTTTCAGAAACTCAAGAAATGCTCTCTGGTCGCTCATTTTGTTCAGGGAAAATCCCTTTTTCATTTTCTCCATCTTTTGCTCTTCATAGCGGGCAATTTCCTGTTCTGCCAGTTCAAGGGCTTCAACGGCCTGGTGGCGCTGTAGTAATGCCACACAAAGATTACTGGCTGCAGCTCTTCGGCAGGCACAACCTGCGGGATGTTGCTCAGGATGACTGTCGATTTCTTCGAGTGCTTTCCGCAGATAATAGAGCGCCGAATCCAAATTGTCTTCGTTCAAAAACAAGGTCCCTTTTGCCTGCATCACCGAACTCATACGATGCCGGTTATTGGTCTCAATAGCGAGTTGTTCTGCTACGCTAAGGTTTTTCATGGCCTCGTCATGTTCTCCGAGTGAGGCCCAAATTTCACCTATATTGATGTGCGTCTGGGCTTCTGTTTCGCGGCTTTCCTTCGTTTTTTCATCAGGCAGTGCCTTTAGTGCATTTTCATAGGTAAGCAATGCCCGTGCGTATTGCCGGCTTGTACTAAAATGGGCACCCAACGTATTGTACAGGATGCTTAGCCGCCGGTCTCTTCCCTTCAGGCCGGAAACGCGTATCGTTTTTTCGACTACTTCGGCATGCCGTATATTGCCGTTATTACTTCCCCATTTCTTCAGGTAGAATAACATACCTGTCAAACAAGAGTCAACGCCTGTTTTGTATTGAATAATATTGCTCCACTCCAGCGCTTCCAACAAGGTAGTTATGGCACTGTCGCCCTGATTAGCGTTATACTGACTTCGGCTGAGTGCAATCAGGTCATTGATACCTGAGGACGTAATCTCCGGAACATTCGGCGTTCCGTTAGCTTCTGTTTTCCGTATAATTTGCGCTGGAGCTATCGAACGAGGCAACACTACAAACAGCAACAGCAAATACCAGAGGGAACGCTTCATTGCTATGTTAAATAATTGCTGCATATCTTTTATTGCATAAGGTTGGCTCTTATGGGCAGGTACAGGTGTACTGAACCCGGCCAGATTGGTCAGAGCCCTTTTGATCAAAATTTACATTAGGGGGCAAAAACCCTGAGGGGAAAGGCAGGGCAAAATAGGGTTTATTTCAGCGCTTTTCTGAGTGAAACACCTAGTTCAAAAAATGTGGTTTGTACGTAATAACCTATAACTAAGTGCGGTTACATTTGCAATGAATTTGACATGCTATAGGGGTAGGGCCGTTTTTACTTATTCAAACTGCACCAGCCATGTACCATTATTCAAATTCAGGGCAATAGAGGGTGGGTCGGGGATCAGTTTACTGTCCCCGATCCTTTTTGGGTGCATTTGCTATAAATTGCTCTATCTACGCAATACCGGCAACAAAATCAGAAACGGGGATATTATATGCATTCAGGTTGCCAGCCCGGTCTGAAGTGCTTTCTTTACCAAAGCAGCTGTATTTTGCACATCCAGTTTCAACAATATATTATTTCTGTACGATTCTACGGTGCGGTTGCTTAGGTACAGTGCTTCGCTGATGGCTTTATTGGAATAACCGTCGACGATGTACTGTAATATTTCTGTTTCACGACTGGTAAGTGCGGGTTTGAGATAGCTGCCGCGTGCAGAGCGTCTGCGAAACTGCTCCATGTTTTCTTCCAGTCTCGGCGCCAGGACAATTTCTCCCCCGGCAACCCTTCTTATAGTATCAATCAGTAAATCCGGTTGTATCGTCTTGGTTATATACCCCGCCGCACCTGCACGCAGCAGATTGTTGACATACACCGGGGCATCAATATTAGTGCAGATGAGTATGCGTATTGCTGGTTTGCGCGCCTTTAATTCTTCCAGCAGGCTATCGCCGCTTCGTTCAGGCATTTGAATATCGAGCAGTAATATATCTGCTTCCAGCTGGTCCCAGTCCCTGAGAAGTGCAGCAGGTCGGGTGTATTTGCCGGTTATCTGCACGTCCTCCGCAATCGATATTATATTACATAATCCCTCAATAATCATAGGATGATCGTCGAGCAATACCACTTTAATTTTATTTTCCTTCATCATCAGAGTATGGATTGAAAAGAAATATGAACTGAAGTACCTTCGGATATGCGACTTGATATTTCAACTTCGGCACCCAATGCCATTGCCCGGCTTCTGATTTGCATTAAGCCGATACCCTCGTGTTGCGAAAGCGGATCAAAACCGGAGCCATTGTCTGTAACGGTTATATGACGGGCATTTTGGCTTCTTTGTAACCACACCCTTGCGTGACGGGCATTGGCGTGCTTAATCGTATTATTTAATAACTCCTGAACAATACGGTATATCGTCAGGTTTGTTTTACTATCCAGTTCTGACCAGTCATGATCGTAATCAAAATGAATATGTATTTCCTTGCTGGATAGCTGAACCGTTAATGATTGCAACGCAGGTATTAATCCGTCGCGCAATAAATAATCGGGCATGAGATTATGACTGCTGCTTCTGACTTCGTCCATTATCTGGTGTAGCAAATGGGAAACGGGTTCCAGGTTGGCCAAACCAAAATGGGTACGGTTACTCCAGTGAACGGTGGCTAATTGCAAATTAAGTGCCGTAAGCATGCTGCCAATATTATCGTGTAGTTCCACGCCTAATCGTTTACGCTCTCTTTCTTCTCCGGCTATGGTGGCCTTTAATTTTTCTATTTCACGCTGATGGTTTTGTTTTTGTTGCTCCCGTTGCTTGAGCATAGCGCTACGTTTCCACCAAAACGCAAGGAGCAGAAGCAATACCAGCACACCTGCCAATGTTAAAGCAATGGCTGAATTCTTCCTTTGTATCAGTTCGTTTTTTTGCGACAATGCCAGTTTGTGTGCCAGCAGCTCTTCGTTTTTTGTTGCCACCCGGTACTTCACTTCCAGTTCGTTGAATCGTTCTACTTCGTTGGACCGGTGCAAGCTGTCTTTAATTGCCAGGTGCCGGCTATAATAATGTGTGGCTGCTTTATAATTCCCTGCCGCTTCATAGGCTTTGGCTAAATGATGAAGGGCATCAGATATATCAAATATCCTCAGTTTATGCGCGAGATCAATACCCGTCTTTAATGAAGCGATGGCCGAAGTGTATTTGCCCGTTTGCAGCAATGCATATCCATATTCCACGTGTAAAGAATGCTGCATGCCCGGAGGCATCTCAGGCAAATATTGCATGGCCTCCTTCAATAGCCTTTCTCCTTCGATATAGCTCCCTCTTTGAACCAAGCTCATTCCTTTGTTAAAAAGCATGCCTGTGTACAATTCCTTAAAACCCGCATTGTTAGCTAAACCCAGGGCGACTTCGCAGAGGGAGTCGCCCTTCGAAAATTCTTTACGCTCGTAGTGGATGGACATTTGCGTCATAAAAGCCGCAATCCTGATTTTGGGCTGGTTCCATTCGATAGCCTGCTGGTGTTGCTGTGCTAGGTAATTAAGTGCCTCATCTGTGCGCTTTAACCGGATCAGAATGCCGATCAAATTATGGAGTGCGGTCGACGCAACATTGCGGTCACCGGAACGCATGGCCGCCTGAAAATGCTTAAATGACTGTGCGTAACGGCCTTCTTCCTCATAAATGATGGCCAGGTTAATATGTGCATTGCCGACGGTATAAGCATCGAAAGCAGGCAGTTTCAGAGAAGCGGAAATTAGAATTTTAGCACTGTCGTTCCTGCCCATATCGAGCAAGGCAGCTCCTATTTCTTCCAATGCTGCAGCATAGCCGCGCTGGTAGCCCAGTTGCAGGCTGCGGTTCCGGATAGCATATAAATAAGGGAGTTTACTGACCTGGTTAGACGGGGGTAACATATACTCCTTTATAAAGCGTTCCAGGCTTTGTGTATCGGCATGTTGCAAACGCAGCCGGCCCGGTTCCGAGTCCGGTTGAGGAAGCTGAGCCCTACTGGGAGCCAATGGCGTAATGAATATTAATATGGCCATTAGCAGGCCGCAGACACATAATCGCACGCATCGCAAGACGCAGGGATTGGGCCCATCGTTGGGTACTTTATATGTGTGATGGATAACCTGCTGGTTACGTTTTATGAATTTTAATATCCGTATTAATACGGTAATGTCGGATGGTGGTGCTCGGGAAATTTGGCAAAAAGATTAAAAAAGATGGATTGCACGACGAAAAAAGATAGCTATCCTGCGGCTGATAAAGCCAAGACAGGAACGAGACGCATTGCTACGGAGGCAAACAGGCGAATAATGGTAGAAGAAGCTTGCCGATATATGAAGGCACATTTACCACAGGCTATTTCAGTAGCTGATGTGGCCAGGGCGGTATATTGCAGTCCTTTTCACTTTTCAAGGATATTCAGACAACATACCCGCATGTCGCCGGCACAATACCTGATTGAAATGCGGTTACAGAAAGCCCGTTTTCTTTTAATCACATCTAAAATGCCGGTGCATGAAATTGCCGCTGCAACCGGATTTGCCAGCCCGGCGTATTTTTCATTATTGTTCAAAAGGCGTAATAAATTGACGCCGCAGTACTATCGGAGACGGTACTCCGGTATCATTTTCCCTTTCGCGATTGGCCATATTCCGGTACTAAGCAATGTTGGGGATCAAGTTGGGGCGCATCCATGTGCGTCTGAAACAGATTAACCCTTTTTGAATAATGAATCCCCTAACTTCGCAGCCTTTTTTAAAAAGGAGATTCCTGTATCGGGGTTTTGTACAGATGCATGCCCGTACATGGTGCAGGATCTACCGGTATACATCTGCGAAATGGCTGCATTATTTCAAAAATTCATCTGGAAAGAAATCAATATTAAGAATGAACTGTTGGCTGGGTTTACAGTGTCCATGACGATGATTCCCGAATCGCTATCATTTGCCATCCTGGCGGGCTTACCGCCGCTTACAGGTTTATATGCTGCCTTTCTGATGGGTATTGTTACTGCGATTTTAGGCGGCCGCCCCGGCATGGTATCGGGTGGGGCAGGGGCGACGGTTGTAGTGTTAATAGCATTGATTCAAAGTCATGGAATTCAATACTTATTTGCCGCGGTGGCCTTGGCTGGCATTTTGCAGATACTGGTTGGCATTTTTCGCTTTGGAAAATTTGTGCGGCTTATCCCGCAGCCGGTGATGTATGGATTTTTAAATGGCCTTGCTGTAATTATTTTTATGGCACAGGTCGATCAGTTCAGAGTTTCCGCTACGGGAGAATGGATGAGTGGTATATCATTAGTTACAATGGCGGGGTTATGTTCCCTGACGATACTTATTGTGCTCCTTTTGCCTAAAATGACAAAGGCCGTTCCGGCTTCGCTGGCTGCCATCGTGGTAGTATCGCTCCTGGTTTACTTTTTCGGCATCGATACTAAGAAGGTGCTGGATATTGCAGCTGTAGGCGGCGGTTTACCCAGGTTACAGGTACCCGCTATTCCGTTTGAATGGAATACCCTGCAAATTGTGTTTCCGTATGCGCTGGTTATGGCTTCCGTTGGTTTAATAGAGTCGTTACTCACACTCAACATGGTAGATGAACTGACGCAGACAAAAGGCAATACCAACAGGGAAGCAATAGCTCAGGGAGCGGCCAATATTACGAATGGATTTTTTGGTGGAATGGGTGGTTGTGCCATGGTGGCACAAACCCTGGTTAATATAGGCGCCGGCGCACGTACACGCCTGTCATCCATTGTGGCGGCATTGTCCATCTTATTGGTGGTGCTGGCTGGCAGCCCGGTTATTGAACAAATACCCATGGCAGCATTGTTGGGGGTAATGATGATGGTGGCCATTGGTACTTTCCAGTGGGCATCTATACGTATCATTCGAAAAATGCCCAAGTCAGACATATTTGTCGGAATTCTGGTAGCTTTAATAACGATTGTGCTGCATAACCTGGCTTTGGCAGTACTTATAGGTGTTGTAATTGCTGCATTGGTTTTTGCCTGGGATAATGCTAAACGCATCAGGGCCCGTAAGTTGACAGATGCAGAGGGAAACAAAGTATATGCTTTTTATGGACCTCTGTTTTTTGGAGCTACTGCTGCCTTTATGGAAAAATTTGATTTTCAGAGCGATCCGCAAAAGATCATTATAGATTTTAAAGAATCACGCATTGTGGATATGTCGGCTATCGAAATACTTAAAAAGGTAGTTGGGCGCTACCGCGATATGGGAAAGACTGTAGTGCTTCGTCACCTGAGTGCAGACTGTATCCGCTTGCTGGATAATGCCAGTGGTTTTATTGAGATAAATATAGAAGAAGACCCGGGCTACAGGGTTATGAGCCCGTAGTACAGTGTTGACCTCCTATCCGCCGCTAGTATTATTTTTCAGAATACGCAGCAAATCAATACCCTTGCCCAAAACAGGTTTGAAAATATCACCTTCTGACTGCACACGCTCCCAGGCATTGTAAATAGTAAAGTCTGACATTTTCAATCCCGAACGTACCTCATCCCAGTGCAGCGGCATGGATACGGTGGCCCCGGGCTTGGGTCGAATGGAATAGGCCGCGGCAATAGTTGCCTGTGATCGGTTCTGCAAAAAGTCGAGATACATTTTCCCTTTGCGTTTGGCTACATTTCTTTCCAGACTTGTAAAACCGGGTAATTGTTGCTGTACAATGGTTACCAATAATCTTGCAAACTCCCTTGACTGGTCGTAGGTGTATTTAGCTCCGAAAGGAATGTAAATATGCAGTCCGGTTGAACCACTTGTTTTGCAGTATCCCGGCACGCCCCAGTCATCGAGTACGGCCTTGCAGGTTTGGGCAGCCAGAATTACCTGTTCAAAAGTATTTTTAGTTCCGGGGTCCAGATCGATAATACACCAAGTAGGATGGTCGGGCTTTTTAATGGTACTGCTCCAGGGATTCATTTCAATACAGCCTAAACTGGCCATATAAATAAGTGAAGCTTCATCGCTGGCAACTAAAAAATTCTTTTGCTGGTTGCTGTCTTCACTGGTGTAGGGAAACAACTGCATCCATTCAAGTACCTTTCCTGTTACGTCCTTCTGATAGAAACTGCCCCCTTTGATGCCATTCGGATGACGGTTAAGCGATTGAGGTCGGTTGCGCAGATAGGGTAGTATATATTCCGCCATTCGATGGTAATATTCTATTACCTCCCGTTTGCTGATTTTCTCTGGTGTCCAGTATAATTTATCAAGATTGGTCAGCGTAAGCGACCGCCGTCCGATACGTACTGTTTGCTCCGGTTTGTTTTCGTCTGTCAATAAACCCGGGCCGGACGTACCTGATTCCGGTTGCGGCTTTGCCTTCTTAACACTTTCTGCAGCTTGTTTTGTCTTCGTTTTTTTAGTGGTTACAACTTTATCTACAGCCTGCTCCTGCTCTAATACCACGTTTTTAGCTTTTTTATCTACACGCATACCGGCAAATGATGGATGGCGCATAAGGCCATCGCGGGTTAGTTCCGTATAATTAACTTCACAAATCAACTCGGGCTTCATCCACACTACTTCGGCCTTAACGCCCGCTGGCCGGAAGCGATGTGGCTTATTTACATCCGGGGTTTCAGCAAAAGGAGATCTGACCCTTTTAAATTTCTGAAACTGAGCATACATTTCCTTTTGCTGTTTGATTGAAAAACCGGTGCCGATTTTCCCAATAAATTGCAGTTTATTTCCTTGGTATACACCGGCCAGCAGTGCACTAAAGGGTTTACTCGTACCCTCGTTGATGGTGTAGCCTGCAATTACTACTTCCTGACGATGCGCTACTTTAATCTTCAACCAGTCGTTGCTGCGTTTGCCCGCCTCATAAAGGCTGTCGGCACGCTTCGCCACTATGCCTTCCAATCCGGCCTCACGGGCAGCCTCCAGAAACTGCGAGCCCGAAGTACGAAAAGCCTCACTTAGCCGAAGTACCGGATCGTTGTCCGGGATAATTTGTTCGAGGATTGTTCTGCGTTCCGCCAGGGTAAGTCCAGTAAGGTCTTTACCATTATACCACAGCAGGTCAAACAGTACGTAGCTTAGTTGTCCATCGGCAGGACTTCTCCAGTTTTGCATGGACGCGAAGTCTGTTTTTCCATTTTCACCGGTAACTATAATTTCTCCATCCACTACCACATTAGCCTCCCAAGCGTGCATGGCTGCGGCCACCGGCGTATATTTATCTTCGAAAGGCAGGTTGTTGCGGGAGCGTATCTGCACTTTTTGTTTGTTTTTATATCCTACTGCCCTATAGCCATCCCATTTTACTTCATACAACCATTCCTCCGATTCCACTGGCTTGTCGACGAGTGTACAAAGCATTGGTTTTACATCTTTAGGAAAAGCCGTCTGAGGGGTTTTTCCCAGTAGTTTAGGCACAACAGTGTTATCTGTTCGCTTGTTGCTCTTTTGCTGTTTAGGCTTTGTAGCTGCAGGCATCTTAGCTGGGCTGGCCGGCGTGGCTGCGTTTCCGGCACCCGCCATTTGGCGGATAGTCTTCCCCGAAACCACCGATTTATCCTTGCGCGTTATGTCGCTGGTTCCGGCGTGTTTGTCTTTATGCTTGATCAACAGCCAGGCATTTTCGGCCATCCCGCCGGTTTTTACGAGGGCATAGGAGCCTTTGAGTTTTTTTCCATGCAAGGTGAATTTGAGGGAGCCTGATTTTAGCTGCTTTTTAAGTGCACGTTCCTGCGCAGCCTTGTCTGCTTCCGGCTCAAGTGGTTCGTAAGTGCCTTCGTCCCATACTATAACCGTACCGCCTCCGTACTGGCCCTTTGGTATAATACCTTCAAACGTTCTGTAGTCGTAAGGATGATCTTCCACCATCATTGCCAGGCGCTTTACCGAAGGGTCGATAGAGGGCCCTTTGGGTACAGCCCAACTTTTAAGTACACCGTCTAGCTCGAGCCGGAAGTCGTAATGCAGATGAGAGGCGTCGTGCTTTTGAATTACAAAGTGAAGCACTTTGTCGCCCGGCTTGCCGCCAAATGGTTCAGAGGTTTTGTCTGCTGACCGCTTTTGCCTGTATTTGCTTAGTCCCATAGCCTGTTGTTGGAATGAATGAATACAACAACAGCTCATTTATTTAGTTGAAAGCTGGGAGGCTTGCCTCTTTAAATTGGTTTACTTTTCAGATACGTATGCACCTGTTCCTTATAGCTGCGGCCTACCGGGATAGAAGTATTACCTACATCCAGTCCCTGGGCACTAAAGGCCGTAATTTTATCCATATTCACTACGTTTTGCGGCTTTGCGAAGAAGCGGACTTCGGAGGTTAAAACTGTCAACATAGCACAATAGTTGATGCGAGGTAGAATGTTTAATTAACCACTGAACCCGCTTTTTTGCAAAACCGCTGTTCAAGCGTACCCCTCCGGGGAACCGGGCGTTTTTATATAATTTTATGTTTCACCAAAAATAGCTTTTAAAATGGCAAAAAAAATGAGTTAGGAAAAATCGCTTTGGGATTGAACCAGTTGGAGT
>Ga0222425_100233_pt1 | contig 28775 bp, 27 predicted proteins | sample 2B1ome_2_FD_180089 | JGI IMG/M metagenome (GOLD analysis project Ga0222425, IMG submission 180089) | Enriched microbial communities from leaf-cutter ant dump, University of Wisconsin, Madison, United States - 2B150A (version 2) | ecosystem: Environmental > Terrestrial > Nest > Insects nest > Nest... | reverse complement strand
GCGCGGCGCCCTGCCGAGTATACTTATGTTGCGCTCAAACCGTTGCAGCAAAGCTTCAAACCCTGCTACCTCACGGCAGGCACGGTTCAGGTACTTGTTCCATCGTAAATCTTCCGGAGATTTTTTTTCGTTACCATAACTTATTGTTTTAGTTTAATGCCGAATTTAATTAATTTTAAATCGCTTGGTGGCTACCGAAGGTTTTGTTCAACAAGGTATTGCCAAAAGCGGGGCTAAAGTGCTAAACTCAACTTCTGCCCTACTATTTCGCCAAAAACGAATTTTATTCGTTTTTTATTTTTAAATTTAACTCATAAAAATTCGTTTTGGCTCGCCTCGGTGTAAAATCGAAAGTTACACCTTCGATTTCCCCGCCTTCGGCAATACCCAAAACGTTAGCGGTAAATTTAACGGACACACGAAGCCTAATTGACAGACGAATAATTTCTATAAGAAATGGCAGAATGGACTGAAGGCGAAAAAGCGAACAACGATTTTTTCGGCAACGCTGTAGGAATTCATATGCAACTTGACGAGATAAAAGTATATTTGAATGAAGTTCACAGTTTCATTAAAATAACTCACATAAATCTTCAAACCGACAAAATGAAGGGTTTGGACTTTGAAACACTTGAAAACTTAAAATATCACTTTGAGCATACTCAAGGAGACCTTCTAAGAAAGTCAATTATCATATCGGCAGTTATACTATTAGAATCCGAAATCGATACATACTGCAAGGACTTTAGAAAGCATAAAAAATTATCTATTGGTTACAATGATTTTAAAGGCGATTTGCTTGACAAGTTCAAAATATTTTCTTCCCGAATATTGAAATCGGACTTTAACTTTCAAGGGACTCTTTGGCAAGACATAGTAGGACTTTATGAAATTAGAAATTCATTGGTTCACAATTGCGGGCTTGTTTCAGACTTCGGAAAAAGAAAGACTGTCGAGAGTTTTATCAGCCGAAATAAATCATTTGAAATTGACGACAATGAAAGAATTTGTATTTCTCATCAAGCCTGCCTTGACAGCATCAAAATTGTTGAGACATTCTTTAATGAGATTACAGAATTTGCATTAAGTGTTTTTCCGGACGAATACCAATACGTTGACGATGGAACAGGAGCTTTTTAACCAGACAAGAAAACCTACCGCTAATAGCTATGCTTTCGTTTTGCCCAACGAGCAAGAAATCAAAGCCCTGTTGAACGAAAGCTTTGGTAGTCCTGCGCATTATGGGCTTCTCGTAAATATTGTTTAGGATGGGAACAGCTGGCAGTGTAAGCTTCCCTAAAAATCGCAACGTTTAAAAGTAGAGAAAGTCTTTAATTCTAAGCACGCGTTATAAAGAAGCCCAGATGCACAAAAAGCCAGGTGTTGCGCATCCGCCATGGGCTGCAAATAAGCAAATAAGTAGGGGACATCCGCCGCGAATGCTTTTACCCAAAACACTACCCCAAGGATTCAGGAGTTTTCTACCAAAACTTCGCTGCACTACAACAGGCATACAGCACTATTCACTGCGTACATTAAATCTACCCTTAACCGGCATTGCCACTACAAACTGCATCATACAGCAGGCTGCGAACCGGCCACATAAGTAAGCCAGAAAAGGCATCTGCAGAGGCTCACTACAAGCTGGGCGGCGCCGCAACAGGGCAAATAATACTGCAGGTGGTTCCCCTTCCGGGTGCTGTATCCAGCACCATTTCGGCATGTATACTGGCAGCATACTCGGTAATGAAGCGGATACCCAAACCCTGTTGCCGGCCGGCACCGGAATAGGTAAAGCCCTTGCAATTGTCGCCAACCCGGATACATATTTGCTGCTCTGAACAATCGATCTGAATATTCATCCTGGTGGCCTCCGCATGCCGTACTGTATTTTGAATCAGTTCAGCCACTATCCGGATCAGGGCCAACTCGCTTTGGGGATGCAGTTGGGGCCAGGGCCCTTCTATGGCGCATACCGCCTGCAGCGAGCCGGCCAGGTTTAACTGCTCCAGCCGCTCGTGCAAGAAGGTTATAAAACCGGTTGACTGCAGAAAGCCTCCATGGATGCTATGACTCATCATCCGCAAACGGTTCAGGATAGCGGTTACGGTATCGGCCGTATACTGTAGTGGCTCGCGTGCCACTTCAAAATTCCGCGACAAGTGCCCCAGGTGAAAACGAAGCCCCGCCAGCTCCTGGCACACACCATCGTGCAGCTCGCGCGAAATACGCGTAAGGGTGTGCTCGGCCTGCAGGATACGGGCCTCCGCCTGCTCGCGCACCTGCTGCTCTACCCTGCGCTGTAACTGTTGCTGTTGCTGCCTCCTGACGATATGCAACATAAGGGCAGCCAAAAAAAGTACAAAGACGATGACCAAACAAACTGCTATGATGTACATCAACAGTAGGTGCATATCAGATATCTGCATTGAAGTTCGAACGTTTATACACTATGAAAATGGCGCAGCCATAAAAGGTAATATTAAGCAGCAGCATGCTGCAGGTGATGGCAGGTAGTATACCAGGTGCATATCCGGCGGCAATATGCAGCATACCGTACGACAGCAGAATAATACTCCAATATAGGAGCAGCGTGCCAACAATTCGTATTCAACGAAGATTCGGCATTTGCAAGGCTGTTGCAAGCGTATTCTTGCCACATTACGCTACACCTCTGATTGATCCTCAAAGCAATTAATAAACAAGGCAGCGATCAGGATAAGGGCCCTGCTATTAGCTACACTTCACGCAATTCCACTTCTGGGGACCAGCAAGTGCAACGTAGTTCCAGCGTCCGGCTCTGACACTATATCGAGCACACCATTGACCAATGCGGCCCGATGCCGTAAATTTTCCATGCCACTGCCCTGGCTGACCCCGGCCTGAGCGGCGATGCCGCATCCGTTGTCACTAATAATAAGACGCACGTGCTCTGGCTGGTAGTCGAGCGTGATTATAAGGACATTGGCCGACGCATACTTCAACACATTTTGGATGGCTTCCTGTGCCACCCTAAATATCATCAACGCCGACTGGTCGGGAAGCGAGGTATCACGACCCTTGATGTATAAAGTACACTTCAATCTATCGGTATTATTAAGCCAGACTTCCAACTCGGTTAATGCTGCTTTCAAACCTACCTGCTGTACGTAGCGCGGATTTAAGTAGTGTGAAATTTTCTGTGTATCGTACAACAACCTTTTCAGAAATTATTCTGCCTGCCGGAAAGCATTGGCAATTTGCGGTTGTCCCAACACCTTCTCACTTTTAATAATATCAAATTCAACACTGAGCATTTGCAATATCTGGTGTACATTATCGTGCAGCTCCATAGCAATAGCGTCCATAGTACGCTCCCGCTCTTTGAGCAGGGCAGTCAGGTACATTTTCCTTTTCTCGCTTTGTCGCTTCTTTATCTTTATTAGGAGCATGGAAAGAAAAAAGGTGAAGAAAGCACAGAATAGTGTGAACGCAATAATGATAGGGTAATACGAATGATCAAACATACGAAGCCTTCATTTTAGGATATCGAAATAGCAGCCAGCACAGGAACAAATACGTGATTATACCTGTGAGCAGCAATAATTGTTGCAGCAATTGAGAAAGATGTTGCCCCGCATGCATGTATGCATCAAAAGCAGACCATGACCACAGTGTAGCCGTTTGGTTGAAGATGAAAATAACAGGCAGCCAAAAATGTATATTGTTCCTGAGTTGTACCTGCGCCACAGCGTGCTCCTTCTCGTCATCATCATCCACGATTAACCATTCGTACAGCGCATAACTGGAAAGCGTCAAAATGCCGGCACATTCAAAAAACAAGAAATTGGAAGCCATAGTTGTATCATCCTGAATGTACACAAGATTGATCAGCCCAAAGCCCAAGCCCAGCAGGGCCAATAACCAGCCCAGGTGCCGCCGCCTAAGCGACGGGCAGGCATAATTGAAATAGACACACAGCAGTACCCATTCTACAAGGCATGAAATATTATACACCTGATGATTGTTGGGTTGCGCCTGGTGGCGTATAACTATAAAAGCAGTGACTTCGGTGAACAGACTCCAGAAAACGAGCAGCACAATTATGCGTGCAGAACGATCCAACACCCTGAACCGCAGCGCCGCCAGCACGGAACACAACACCATTAGCGCCATATACACTATAAAAAGAACCCATAACACCTTCATACGAGCTACGCTTAACTATTGTACGGTATTGGCGGCAGCACTACCCACTGTGGGACAAAAGGTGGGACAGGGCGCCAAATGATTCAACACCAAATTGCCCGGAGCAAGTACGTAATTACCCTCACGGTCATAGCCGGCAATAATAAGGGTAAGTGCGCCACTTTTATAACCGGCATCCTTTCCTGCATTGCCCTCTTCGATGTACTCCAGCGAGTGCGCCAACATCAGTTTCAGGGTAGTAATACCAGTTGCATCATCGAGATAACTGCGCAGGTCATCAACAGAAAGCAGTAAGGAATACAGGTTGTCGGAATGCGTTGCCGTGTCGGCGCCTATACTCGCCAAATAGCTATTGATCATTATGTTAGCTGTATCCTTGTGGATGTACGCGGACTGGGAGGCAGCGGTTACGCTATGGTTGCTGTTGCAGGCGCCACAAGCTATCAGCAGCGACAGGAGTGCTATTGCGCTATTCATTTTCATAGTTTGTCATTTATAGGTGATTAAAAAGTTGACTTATGAATGGGGCAAGATGCTGATATCGATGGGTACGTAACCGTTGCTAATGGCAAACAGTATAAGGCCCGATCGGGTACGCACACCAATTTTTTGAAACAGCCTGTTGCGGTATCCTTCCACACTTTTGGCCGAGCAGCCCATACGATCAGCTATTTCCTGGTAGGTTAAATCCTGAACACAATTGCGCAGCAGCATCAGTTCCATAGCGGTAAACTGCGGCACCAGCTCGTTGCTGGCGGCTGCCCTCACCCTTGCATGCGTATACTCCTGGTTGTAATACACACCATACTCATGTACCATCCGCACTGCTTTTCTCAACTGATGAGGAGCTGTATTTTTGGTAAGGTAACCATTGGCGCCAGCCAGTATCATTTGAATGGTGTAAGCTTCGTTGAGGAAGCTGGTAAGTGCCATAGCCCGCAGCCCGGGCCATTGATGGCGAATGGCACTCATGGCCTGGAAACCGTTGCATACGGGCATCATAATATCCAGCAGGCATACATCGGGAAGGCTGGCGGCCTGGTGGAGCGCATGGAGCAGTTCTTGGCCATTGGCAGCCTGTATTACAACCGATATATCGCCATCGGTTTCTAAATGATACGCTATTGATGTGCGTACCAGGAGCTGATCGTCCGCAATAGCCACTTTGATACATGGCTGTGTGGTGTTGGTGTTGGTATTCATATGGCAGGTTTTTAGGAGGCAGCTACTCGATAACTATTGATGCAAAAATATATGATTTTTACTACACACATTAAGGGATAAATCCCTTGTTTTTAAAGATAAAAATCGTTATTATTCCCCCATCGTAAGGCGGGGATTTATCCCTTCTTACTGCCTTACCACAGGGATAAATCCCTTGATTATTGCCCCGTGGCATTAATTAAGGGATTTATCCCTTATCGTTTTTAGCAGCGCATGGCATATTTGTATCCCGATGCAAGCGGCTGCCCTGCCGGGCATCTTTTGCATACGAAAGCGCCGGTACCCATAGCATGGAGGCTTGGATACGGCCCCCTGCAACTTATTACATTACCGCCATGCAGCAGTCTGATAAAAATTACTTATTAAACTATGGTACCGCTGTGGTAGCGCTACCGCAGGGGCGCAGCCCCCGGCGGTGCACATGCTGCGCCGCCTGGGCTATACGCCGGTACTCGGCCCACCCACCCTAGCTGGCCGCAGCATGCTACGCACTTATATTTATCACAATTAAAAAACATACAAGATGAAAAAGATACTCATTTTTTCAATCATGATGCTGGGCTTGCACCTGGGATTGCAGGCAGCTACCGTAATTCTTACCGGCTCGCTGGGCACTATAGAGCTCACCACCGACAATTGCTATATACTGCGCGGTTGCGCGGTGGTTGAAAATGGCGATACACTCACCATCAACCCCGGGGTTGAAATACGTTGCGAAAGCGGCTCCTCGCTCACCATTGAGCAGGGCGGAAAAATATACAGCAACGGTAACAGTACTACACCCGTAGTGTTTACCTCCGACCAGGCTATGGGCAACAGGGCACCTGGCGATTGGGTAGGCATTACACTGAATGGATATGCCAAGAACAATGTTATCGATATGGGAGGTGGCACCATTACGGTTGACCGCTGCAGCAGTTACATTGGCGGAGGTATGGCCGACAGCGACAACTCGGGAAGCATTACCTATACCCGCATAGAATTTGCCGGGCAGGCGGTAACAGGCTATAGTTATACCGATGCCCTGGTATTGAATGGTATTGGTAGTGCCACCGTTATAGAGGGTGTGCAAATAACACAAAGTGCCGGCAACGGTTTGAGCCTGTTAGGGGGCAAAGTGAATGTAGACAAAGTGTACGTACTGGATGCCTACAAGCATGGCTTGCATATAAGCGATGGCTATACCGGCTATATGCAAAGCCTGCTGGTACAAACCAAAGACGACGCTGCACACGATGCGGGCGGCACGCATGCACTATACCTACAAAATAACTTCACAGCCAACAACCATTCGCCCCTCACCCAGCCTACCATTAGCAATGCTACGCTGATGGGACCCCTCTACTGCGATGCTGAGGCAAATGTCAGTAGCGATTTTGGAAGCGGTATATATTTCAATAATAACGGTGGCGCCAATATTTATAACTCAATAGTAGTCGGATTTAACGAATTCGGTCTGTTTATTAATGATGAGGAAAGCGCCAAGCGCACTGGCAATGGCTCACTAAACATTTCGTTTTCTTCCTTTAATGCAAATGGCTCAAGTGGGAATGCTAACTATGAATACAACTCTAGTGCATTTAGTTGGGCCGGTAGCGGATGCGACGATGACATGAGTTTTTGGATTGAAGGGTCGGGCGGTGAATTATGTGTAGAAGAAGAGAACCAGTTTGGATCATTTGATCCAAATTACGACGATAGTTTTTGCGAAGATTTCTGCAGTGAAAATTTCAGTCCCAATTTCGTTTTGCATCCATTAACGCCAATGCAGTTGGCTACTCCCGAATATACCAGCTGGTTAGCGCCAGGATTTTTTATTCGTTTTACATACAGAGGGGCGGTACAGGATACTTCTAAATTTGATAACTGGATTAATGCCTGTGCAATCGACGAAAGTTATTGTTTGACAGCGGAATTAAAACGGAGTGTGGTACAACCAGTTCTAACATTTGTGCCAAACCCAGCAACAAACCGTACAACGGTGCATTTTTATTCAAATTATGTGGGCGATGCCTTAGTAAAGGTAGTAGACAAAGTAACTGGCAGGGCACTCTATAGCAAAACGATTAAAATCGAAGCAATGGGCGAACAAAAAGTGGACTTAGACCTTACACATCTGAAAGAAAATGTTTACTCTGTACAGGTTATCATGCAATCAAAAGTGATTTACGGTCATTTACTTGTCAAATAATCCGCGTTTCTGAGGATGATTGAAGCCTGATGGCCATACATCAGGCTTCAATCTAATTTAAACTTTAACCAGTTTATGGACACTTACACCCATTTTTGTATATAGCTTAACCCAATATACACCTGCTGGAAGTGAACTAACTGGTAGGGATTGGGTGCTGTTAGATTGCAAGTTTGCAGAAAGCACAACCCTGCCATCCAAACTGCTCAACACTGCCAGTCCTTCCGTCTGAGTATTGATATATAATGTCTGGCTCACCGGGTTAGGGAACAATTGAAAAGTACTGCCGTCTGGAACCTGGTTTATATGAACAACACCTGTAATTTCTATTACATTCGATAGACCAAGGCAACTATCTCCGTTCAACACCTGCAGGGTATAAAATCCATTTTCGGACGCTATGTGTGTCGGAGATGTGGCACCGGGGATGTTTACGCCATTAAATTGCCACTGATATGTTGAAAAACTTTGTGAACACGACAGTATAAGTCCATCAGCGATAATTGTCGGTGCAGGCGATGGCGATACAATTACTGATAGGACTAAAGTATCGCCTATCCCGCCACAGGCATTTACACTAAAAACCTTAATAGAACCTGAATTGTCGCTGGGAATAACTGCTATAGAACTACTATCAGAGTAGCCAGCCCAGCCTGCAGGTAAAATCCACCAGTAGGTTTCATCCGGGCCATTAGGCACAATTGAATAAACGCCTTCCACATTTCCGCACAAATATTGCGGACCAATAATTTCACCAGTCATGCTGGGGGTCGGACAATCATCAATACGCACAAGAAACCCGTCGGTACCTCCACCTAACATTTGCTGGATTCCACCAGATGTTGCGATACCCGACCCGCTATTCGTACGACCAGCCATATAAATATTTCTATCAAAATATGCGGCCACCCCGATAGCATCCGCATCCGCTCCTCCATAGTAGGTTCCCCACTGCTGTGTACCCGACCCATCAAACTTAACTAAGAACAAGTCCCGAGAACCCGCAAAAAGTTCCTGGATACTTCCTGGCGTAGTAATTCCTGTATCGCCAGTCGCAGCGCCAGTTACATATATTTCGTTCAACTCAGATAGCAGTACACCTTCTATTGCATCTTGACCTTCAGTACCCACGTAAGTAGCCCATTGCAGTTGTCCAGCTAAGTCAAATACACAAACAAACCCATCATCACCATCGCGTTTGGTATCCTGATGACTAGTTGATGTTGCAATTCCATTTGTACTGTTGGTAAGTCCGCCAACAACTAGCAAATTCTGTTTAACAGCTATGCACATACTTCGATCAGTGCTAGAACCTCCTATATACGTAGCCCAAACTCGTACGCCAGAAGGCCCAAATTTTGCTAAGAATGCATCCTGCCCACCACCGCAATTTGGCTGATGGCTTGCCACCGTGGCAATTCCTGATGTACTTTGCGAATACCCGGTTATGAATATATTTGCTGATTCATCTGTCGCTATCGATACACCAAAGTCTCCAGCTGACCCACCATAATAAGTACTCCAAACCAGTAGCCCGTTTGGATTGAACTTTGCAATAAACGCATCCTGGCCTCCACCGGGGATCGGTTGATGTGCGCCGATTGTTACAGGGAAATCTGTACTTTGAGTGTTACCCGTAACACATACATTATTTTCATTGTCAACACAAATTCCAAATGATGTATTGGCGTCATTATTACTAAACCCTCCAAAATAGGTGCCCCATAGCCGTATACCCGCTGAGTCGAATTTTACTATAAACGCATCGTGCGCAAAGGCAGTAAAGGTATCCTGGAAGCTGCCTGGTGTGGCAACGCCGTAGTTACTATTGGTGTTACCACCAATATATACGTTTCCGAGACTATCGCAGCTAACCCCGCGAGCAATATCTATATTGGTGCCACCATAATAGGTAGCCCATAACAACTCGCCCTGGCTATTCCATTTACTTAAGAATGCATCGTTGCCTGCACCGCCAAAGCTCACCTGGTGCGCGCCTGTAGTTGCTATATTGCCTACGCTGTTGGTACTGCCGCAAAGGTACACATAGCCCCACTTATCGGTAGCCAGATCCATACCGGCATCATTGGCCGCTCCGCCAAAATAAGTACCCCACTCTACCACAGGGTCAATAGTAAGGGTACCGCTGTATGCACTTACATCGAATTGGAGCACATCCTTGGTCAACACAAAGCGTACCGGTACGCGGCGCCCTGTAGCGTCGTGGGCAATGGGAGCCTGCTCGGTAATAGTACCCATTGTCGTGGTGGCGCTAAGGCTTCCGTTGGCAGTTAATGCTACCTTGTCGGCACCCCGGTACTGCATTTTAATATCGCTTACCTTGCCACCCGGCCGCACCACAAAGTCATGCTCCAGTTGTCCATTATCATTGAAGTAGAATACCCAGTCTATATGCGGGTACACATCGCGATAAGTAATCCGGCTGTAATGGTGTGCTTTACCTCCGTAATTGCTGTTATATGTGTTCACCCAGGGTTGAAAATAGCGTTCGTAGCCAGGCTGCTTTTCCTCCGGCTGTATACGCGCCTCTTTGTTGGCGCCTAAAAGTACTACGTCCATTCTATACAGCTCGTATGTGGTGTGCTCCAGGCCGCTTTCTGCATCGGTGGTAGTTGCTTGCGGCTTTGCCCACTGGTAGCTTATATGGCCTTTTCCAATAAACACATTCAAACCATTGCCCGCCGACAGTTTAAAATCAATATCGTTACGGGGTACCAGGTACTGGTCCGTAATTTGGCCTTTGTTTTCAGTAAAGTGCTGGCCTTTCATTGCTCTGCCCGAACTTTCGTAGGCGTAGGCTTGGCCACAGCTGAGGAGCCATAACAGCCCGACAGCATAGATAGTAATGCTTTTCATTTTTGTGGTATTTTTAATTGTAAAAGAATAAAGGGGATGGGGCAGCCAAACGGAGCCTTATCGTATCAGCGTCAGGTCGCCTTTGTAGGACTGGGTGCGCCCGTCGGGGTACACTAGTGCTATAAGGTAGTAATAGGTGCCTGCCTCGCAGGGCTTGCCCTTATAGGTGCCATCCCAACCCTGGGCTGGGTCGGTACCACTGTACACTTCGTTACCGTATCGGTTAAACACTTTAAACACGCTCAGTTTCTGATAAGTAATACCCGCAGGCCTGAACACATCATTCAGCCCATCGCCATTGGGGCTAAAGGCATTGGGTATATAGTCGGGCATATCGTAATTGATATGCACCCTGCAATAGGCGGTATCGCGGCAGCCATACTCGTTAATACCTATTACCTCGTACAGCGTAGGCTTTAGTGGCTGTGCCAGGGGGCTAGCTACGGTAGCGGTATCCAATTGAGCGGTAGGCGACCATACATACCATTGGGCACCGCTCACATGCAATTGCAGGGCTGCACCATAATAAATAGTGGTATCGGTAGGTTGTACTACCAGTTCGGGTTTGGGATATGTTGCTATCTCAATATATAATATGGTATCGCAACTGCCTGTACTTATTCGGAGCTGGTAGTTGCCTTGGGCTAAACCGGTAAATTGTTGTGCACCTGCCCCGCTACGTTGCTGGGTTTCGCCGCCGGCAGCATTCAAGGTATAAGTGTACACGGTATGGCTATCTACCGGTGGAATATTTATGACGCCTTCATGGGGGCATGCATGCAATAGCTGTGGAAGTATGGGTACTGGCATAAACTGCACGTCGAAGCTGTCGGTGCGTAACGAGCAGTCTTCAAAATACCTAACCCAATACTTTCCGCTACTGCTCACAGTTCGTAAGGGCTCCGTACTGCCATCGTCCCATTCATAACAAGCTCCTGCCGTATTGGCTTGGAGCTGCAATATGGTATCAAAGCACTGCACCAGGTTGTAGGTTTGCTGGGCCAGGGTATCGGGAATCGATTGCGGTACAGGCACTATTTCCTGAGGCAGCATAAAGCCTGTTGCTAATACGGGTGAGCCCTGCAAGATAACTGCATTGTGCTCGGGCATGCTGGCCAGGCCTGGCTGGTTGGGTTGGTGTACACAGTGTAGTACCTGCTCTACCACCACATTGGTACTGGGCGGTACGGGTATAGCACCAACGGGTGTAAAATTAATGCAGGGTTTGGTGTTGCTCGCTACATACAGCTTATTGTCTACCCCGCACTTAATATCACCTATCCAACTACTCACTGTATCTGTATAGCCAGCTAACGTAAGGCATATTTTAACAGGGTTCTCCAGCAATTGCGTTCGGCTCAGCAAAGGATCCGATTGCAACAAATCGTATTGATATACGCGACCCAGTGGCACATAATTACTGACGGAGGGAGGGTTATCGTTCCAAAGTGACCATCGCTCCATCGACGAAGCATACAGTTTGGTGTCATCAGGCGAAAAGCAAAGACCCATAATGCGCAGCGTGTCCATCATGCGGGCATTTGTTACCCTGCCACTACAACCTTCAAAATCGTATAGCTCTATACCTTGTGGCGTACCTGCAGCCAATATGCGCCCATCATTAGATGCTACTAATACACCGCCATGGTAGTTGCCTACGGCGCGATAACTGTTTACGGGCAAAGTCCCCACAGTAGATATTACCGGCGTAGTATCCAATCCTTGGGATCCTATAGCAAAAGAGTAGTACGCGTTTTCCGTGCGACTACGCGTAACAAGCCACAACCTTTGCCTACATCCTCTGATCAGTGTGGTTTTTCGCACAACTATAGTACCATATCCCGTTAGGCGAATATCTTTTTCGGTTGATACAATATCACCCTTTCCGCTATTCAAACTCATATCAACCAAACTGTACAAAAGAGCGTCATTGTTGAAATAGAAAAGATAAAATTGACCTTGATTAGCAGGGTGCGGCACTACTAGTGGGTTGCCGGCAGCAGTTGCGTTAGCTTCAATACTCCCGTTGGGGAAAGGATTACCATACCGATCAAATACCTTGGGTGTACTGTTTAAATAGATGGGATTGTAGCTTGAATATGCCGTGGCCTGAACAAAAAACTGTAGCTCACCTGCCGTATCTGTTACTGCTATGGAAGATTTATTAGTGCTACTATGCAGGCTGTACAAATTATGCGGCGGCACTGCCGGTATGCCAGCCCCAGCTACCGGCCCGGCCGGAGTAAACCGTACCGTGTGCCCACAGCCAAAGTACCATATATTATTATGTGCTGAGGGTTGCGCCCATAGCAGGGCCGGCCACAACAATATACTGATTAAAAAATATTTCATAAGGTAGAGGATTTTTATTAGGTGAAGAAGAAGGACACTATATTGCCGCGCAGCACAAGCCCCACGCCCCGGCACTATTTGCCAAAACCGTTAATTCTGTTAATTTTAGGCCTCGTTGTGCGCTGCCATGTAGGGCAGCTGAGTACAGGCAATACGCAGCCCTGCGCTACATTGCGTAGCGCATACAGTTTATTGCCTGTACTGGTTAGCTATGCGGGTGGCCTTATAAAGTATGGAGTGTACTGATGCAAGTGATGCCCTGGCCTGCTGCTGCGCCAGCCAGGTAGCCGATGATGAAGGGGGTGTAGGTACATGCGTCGATAATTTAATATGTTATATCAACGATGACACTCGTAGGAGGATTAGACTATTGGAGAATACCAGTAGGATGAGCCTCACTGCTTTTGAACTGGTACCGTCAAGAACCACCAAGTTGGACTTGGCTCCCCAAAAGACTGACATGAGACTCACCCTACTGAATATCTGACCGCGAAGGTAATCAATTCAGGATATAGGGCGAGCTCACGATCTACTCATGGGGAAATTGACGGTTTCGTTCATGAGCGACATCGTTCATGCCTTCTACATAGGCACGATGTTTCGCAAATCTGTGATTGCAAAGATATGTAACAAAATTCAATAATCCACTATAGTGGAGTAAAAAATTTTATGAATCAAATTATAACAGAAGAAAAGACAGTATTCATTATACTCTCAGAAATCGATTTCAGATTAATTAACCATGTAAAGAAGCTTAGACAAGGGAAGTTTTCGCAAAATGAATTAAGTGCACGACTGGGTATGAATAAAAATTTTGTAGGGAACGTAGAGTCATTAACGCAGCCTCAGAAGTATGGTACTCGACATTTAGCGCTCCTTTCCAAAGCATTTGGTTTTAAGACCATAGGAGATTTGCTGGATTTCCCAACACCAGAGCATGATAGAATCCGTATTGAGCTCCAAATAACTAAAACATTTGATGCCAACGGGAAATTGAAATCAAAACAAACTGAAATTAAGAACATCGATCCTATCAACTGATATGGCTAAACATTGAACAGCCAGCAAAAAGTGATTATCATTAGCAAGATACACTGCGATTTCCATATGAGCAACGTAATGTAATAACGAAACTATATACTTAATAACTTTGAAATGTATATTATCCTTCTATAAATGCTTATTGTTCACCTAAGTAACTCGATTTACAATGGGAACTACACATTTTGAAGTTTAAACTATGTTTTGTATTATTGTGCTTCATTTTCAAATTTGGTGACGCGATTCTATCCCGAACGCAATTACCAATAACCCTATTTACAGTTGGAATTTTTTGCAACATAATGCCCTAATTTTAGAAGAAAATTTTATCTATATAATGCAAAAATACTATCACCATGAATCAATTCACCTTACGCGCCGAATGTCGAGAAGACGTGGACGCGCTCCTCTCAAAAATTCAATCTTCGTTATCCTGGTATCAAATCACTAAACATCCGAAAGGACACGTAGACCTCAGTCTCAGGGTAGAAGAAACACTCGAAGAAATGCTGTTTGTTCTGCGCTGCTTTAAGGCGCCGCCTTTAATGGAATACACCTTACAGTACTCCGAAGATTTCGATGGGATACCTGATATTAAGCGATTTTTCTTTGACCCTTTGTCGAAGGGACACAAACCGCACAAGAGAGGCAATTTCCGACTTTCCGACAACTAATGTTTCAGAAATGTAATATTGACTATAACAAAGATTAATCACGTATATTTTTTGATTTTTAAACACCCCTCACCATGAAAAATGTACTATTAGCGGTGGCCGACGACCACGATGGCATCAGACAAACAATTACCAACTATCTGAAGGAAAATGGATATAAAGTAATAATGGAAGCGACAGACGGCCAACACTTACTTGACCAATTGGCAGTAGCGCATACACTCCCCCATATCTGCCTGCTGGACTATAATATGCCAGGATTAAATGGTAGCCAGATAGCCCAAATAATTAACCAAAGACTTCCAAGCATTAGAACCATTGCTCTTACAAGTGAAACGGGCGTCTACTTTCTCATTGAGATGCTCAAAAGTGGAGTAAGTGCTTATGTCACAAAATCACAAATCCCTAGAGGTACATTGTGTGAAGCTATAGACACAGTAGCTACCCAGGGTTATTATTTTTCAGACTGGATGCAAACAAATGTTCTGGAATATTTCCGGGGGCCGCTGTATAATTTTTATAATTGAATCTTTTGGAACCATATACTCCTTCAAATTTTAATGCAACTAGCGCTTCGCAATGGTTAAAGCGCAAGTCGGTGAAAAATAATCGAGCCGTTAATTCACGTTAAATTTCTAAGATTCATCAAATTCTCAAAGAATGCATCAAACATTAAAAAGGAACATCTTTTGGCACGAAGTGGGACATTATTGTGCGCAGCAACTCAACAAGCATTATGGCAAGTACGGCAACCGAGAAATAAAATTAATAAGATCGCAGCAAAGCGGCATCACAAGGTACCAAGGAAATGCAACTCAAAATACACCTCCTAATTTCGACCCAGAATCCAAGGAGATACGGCATCCCGCATCGATGATAGGATCATTAGTATACGGCTGTATATTTCAATGTAGCTTCCTGAACGAGAACTTCGATGCATGTTTTGGCGAGGAAATGAATGGTGTGAATGGTTTTGACGACTATAATCGCACTTGGGATGTTGCCGACAGATTCGGGCTAAATAGGGAGGAAAAAGTTAAACTGTCAAGTTTGATTCTCGCTCATTTTGATACGGCGACGAGACATATTAAAGATTCCAAAATTTTAGAAATAGATATAAGAAATTTAATAGAAGGTAACGAATGTGTTACAACTATTACTTCCGGTCAATTGGATCAATTGTTTAATGAATTTCTATCTAGTCATCGTATTATTTACAACAATTTTGTAGGTGAATTAGAGGCACTCTTTAAAGACAAAAAACAGTAATAGTACTAAGAGTCAATCGTAACACAGCAGCTAATGTCGACAAAATGAGGTTCTCAATAAATGAAGTTGCGCATATAGTTGAAGTAGACATTGATAAAATTGACGAATGGACGAAAATATTTTCTGAGTACCTGAGTCAAGATGCTCTCTTCGCGAAAGGCCCCGCCAGGCTGTATACCATCGAGGATGTAAGGGTAATGGCTTATGTCCATTTGTACTGGGAAGACAACCTTGATATTGAAAATATAAAGATTGACCTTAACGCTAACAGTCAATATCACCATGAGCTAATCGCCAACCTAATTGCTGAAATAACTCCATTTTTCTCCGAGCCGCCCGATAACATGGACGATACTTGGACGCATGGAATTCTCTTCGCCGGCTTGTCAGAAATTGGAGATATGTTCTATCTTGCAAATTCCTACAAATTAGCAGGAGACATTTTGATTGATGCCGCTTTGAAAAGTCAGCAAGCGTGGGACCTCTTTTTTCCTGCAGTTTATAATTACAGGCATGCAATCGAATTATATTTGAAAGCTCTTACAGGCGACAACAAGAAAAAACATGACCTCGAACGATTATACATCATTTTTGAAGAAATGATTGCCGACCAGTTTAAAACGGATATTCCTGGCTGGTTTAAAAACCTTATTGTATCTATTAATAAATTTGATCCAGGAGGGACGTTGTTTCGCTATGGGGGGAATTTGAATCAGGATGACATTTTCATTGACTTTATTCAATTAAAAAGACTAATGGGCTGGTTATCTCAGTCGTTTAACAGAATTAGAAGGAAACATGGCATTCCAGACTATATACGCTAGGTCAAAATACATTCCGCGAAGATCTATGCTGAATAACTGCAAAAACTATTGCCAGGGATCTCTCCGAGACTGATATTGTTAATCCAAGCGTTATTGGTAATGTTTCGATACCGGATTAACCCTCCGAATATCTAAACAGAAATTTATGACTCGAAGTCTTGATTCTCTAAGTACGACACGCCCGAGAGTAAACGGACGTATGGATCGACTACTACAACAATGAACGACCACACCATTCCTTAAACAATCAAACACCCAAAGAATTCGGTGAAGCGTGAAGGGTTTTTAAAGGCATCGGGCCTCTGAAATATTCATACAGCCTCAAAATTAGGCAGGTGCACAAAATTTGCGCCCCGCAATCCGATATTTCGTCGGCGGAGCCTATCCCTGGTGGGTTGCTCCCCAGCAGAGCCCACTTACGTTTCAGCTTCCAATTGCAAAATTCAATACATCAAACTATATTTACAACTTGCTAAATTTTCCAGCCACATTCAAAACTACCCTGCTTTGTTTGTGTAATTCTATTAGTTTTTTCATTTAGTATTATATTTAGTTTAAACTTTCTTTTGATTGTGGCAAATTAAAGTTATGAGCATCAATATATCTCACTTCAGCTGGTTCAAATTGATATCCGGTACCATAAATTTTACCGTTGCTTTTAAAGCCTAAGATCACTTTAAACGGCACATCCTCTTTCAGAAATGTAATAGGTGGATATTCTGTAGCGTTCCACTTAAAATGAGTTTTTATAAATGACTTTTCATCACATTTTTCTTTTCCAAAGTCAATTATTATATCATGAGACCCGCTTTCTAAAAGTACGGCATATAAAGAAGGCTGTTTATTTTCTGCTGTGATATATTTAAAGAAGGATTCAATATCGTTCTGATCTTTAAATAGTAGAAAAATGTGAGTGCTACCATCGGTTTGTTTTATGATTGAAATATCATGTAGTGATGTTTTCATTTTTTCAATTTCCATAGTTTAGTGGTTTTGTTTATCACAAATATATACAATAGCGTTTATAAGCAAAAGGGGGACATTTATGGGGGTTGCAATATTGAATATATGTTCTTAATTTAGTTTCAATATTCTAAACCAAACTAAAACCAATCAAATGAAAATCTGGAAAGAATTCAACAGTTCACACTCAAGCAACATCACTATTATTGGTGAATTCAATGACTCTCAGAAACTTGAAAAGTCATATGAGATGATTGAAGATTTTATCCTCGGAGCATGGGAGGAAAGGCACCCATCTATAGATGAATTTAATGAACATTGGGCGACACATTTTCATCCAGATATGAAATATTCTGGCATTACCAATGACGAATATTACACTGGGATAGATAGTGAACCGGATATCAAAACAGAAGATGGAGTTTTAACGATATCAAGGTTTAAAACAAATAATCTTGGAGGCTTAATTAAACTTCTTCATATGGCAGGTGTGACAAAAATCATAATTGAATGAAGGTGAGAATCGAGCCACATGGAGTACATTACTACTGTAGGAAAAGTGGCACACATGTTCTTTTGGATGAAATAAAGACTATGCCTTCGGCTTTTAGTAAAGCTCCAAGAACAGTCAGTATTGCTATAACAGACGAATGTGATTTCAGATGTTCTTATTGCTACGTGAATTTACAAGATCGTTATCTTTCAAAAGAGGATATTATTTCCTATTGTAAGGTTCTTGACCGATTTGGAACTTTTGATGTCGCCTTTGGTGGAGGTGAGCCGACTCTACATCCCGATCTTGTGCATATATGTAAAGTGATATGGGACGAAACACAATTAGGGATAAGTATAACCACACACGGGCATCATTTAAGTGAGCAACTAATCATGGAATTAAAAGACCATATTTCTTTTTTAAGACTATCCATTGACGGGAAAGAACCAATTTATAGTCAATTAAGGAAAAAGTCGTTAGATGATTTAATACCCAAGATAAAACTGTTACGAGGAAATATACCCTTTGGTATTAATGCTGTGATCAATAAACTTACTGTGCATCATTTGGATGATCTTAAGGATATATTTTTTGAGTATGGTGCATTCGAGTTATTGCTGTTGCCAATGTGGAATAAGGGGAAGTATACTTTATCTGTAGATGAATGGTCAATTCTGAATGATTGGATATTTCTTAACTACAAAACGATTCCTATTAGAATTTCCAACGGTGCAAAGGTGCATTTGAATCTTCCATTTCTATTCGATGGCGAAGAATGGGAAAACGATTATGCCTTTATCGGAATTGACCATACCCTCAGAAAAGATTCTTTTACAAAGCATGGTATCGCAATTAACGATTGCTTGGAGGAAGTAATAAATAACCATTAAAAAACTTTGAAACTAAAAAAAATGGAAAATCAATTAATCCCTGATTTCGTAAAATGTCCCAAATGTGGGATGAGTGAATCTTTTGAAATTGTAACAAGAAAGATAAGTTCTGAATCAATTCGAATAATAAGATGTTCTAATACTAAATGCCAAACTTTTCTCGCTGTTGTCCCTGAGTCACAGACCGATTACAAAGAACCGCTTAATAATTTGAATTTTAATATTGGAACTGTAAATCAAAATATATCTCTATTAAATACCAACCTAACAACCTTGAGCAAACTCTTGCCAGCGCAGAATAATGTTAAACCCAAATTTAAAAAATTAGAAAAATTGAAGTATGTAGTTCATTTTGAAAATTTTAAAAAATAGGTTTTATCGGCTTTAATCTGGTAATAAAATTATGAGGATTGTTTGCAATTTGGCGTTCTTGGTCATGCAAATTCATTTCACTCATAAGTTTTTTATAAATGTCTATTAGCCTATTATAAGTCAATATTTCACCACTTTCTTTTATTATCTCCTTTGATAATTCAAGTATATACATTTTAAAGTCATTGTTCATACCCTATATATATTATAGAATATTATAATATTTTTTCATTTTTTACAGATGTGCTTAAATAAAAATGGGTCAAACTGCATTATTTACATCGAAGTTGATTATGTTCGCACAACAATTTATTAATCACGTTTAGCTTATAAGTTACCTATATAAGGTGCTGTTTTAAAACGCTAAATAAATAAGCAACTGTCATATTTATGAGAGTTGCTTTTTGCGTTAAATAGTAAATTTAATTGAATCCATGCAAACTTCAATAATAACAGTACCGGAAGGGAAAATAAGAGATTTTATAGATAATAAATTTAGAAATGATACTCCTGAAGAATATGTCAGACAAAATATTGAAAAGCGTATTTTCTTTGAGCATTCATACCCTAAGTCACTTATCCGCGTTGAATACCCTATAAAGTTCGGCTCTTCATCTAAACGGGTAGATATCGCTATTTTTCCCAAGGATTGTATTGTCTATTCTCAGGAAAACATTTTTCTTATAATTGAATGCAAAAAGGAGAGTATTCCACCCAGCGATAAAAAAGAAGGAGTGAGTCAGATGCGTAGTTATATGGCGAGCTGTGCTAATTGTGAATGGGGTATGTGGACTAATGGTAAGGAAAAAGAAGTTTATCGCAAAATAATAGATGAAAAAGGTGTTGTGAGTTTTGAAGAATATATTGACATCCCTTCGTTCGACACAGATATAACTGTTATCGACAGACCTACCAGAGAAAACCAACGAAAAGCAGTTGAAGATAATTTGCTGTTCGCTTTCAAAAAATGCCACAATATAATTGCAGCATATGAAGGTATGCAGAAGCAACCGGCATTTTTTGAGTTATTGAAATTGATCTTTTGTAAAATCGAAGATGAGAAGAATATTATTGATGAGATTGAATTTTATGTCACCAATAAAGAGAAAAATAGTTCAGACGGTAGGTTAACAGCAAAAAAACGGATTGATAAAATCTTCGATAAAGTAAAGAAAAAATTCCCACAGATATTTACTGACAACGAAAGGTTGAATTTTACAGACACCCGCACACTCGTAAATGTAGTAGCAGAAATTCAGAAATATAGCCTACTCGACACAAATATTGACGTTAAGGGTAAAGCATATGAAGAAATTGTTGGGGCAAACCTTAGAGGTGATCGAGGTGAATTTTTTACACCGAGAAATGTGATGAAAATGGCTGTAGAAATGGTTGCTCCATCAACGGAAGACCGAGTACTGGATAGTAGTTGTGGTACTGGTGGTTTCCTTGTAAACGCAATGAACTTTGTAATTAATCAAATTGAAAAAAAGGCGGAGAAGACATTCAGGAAATCTAAAGAGCGTTGGTCTGAACATCAAAAAGAAACTGTGCGTCTAAAAATTTCTGAGATTGCGAGCAAAAACTTCTTTGGATTTGATATTAATCCAGACTTGGTAAAAGCTACCAAGATGAATATGGTAATGAATAATGATGGCAGTGGAAATATACTTCGTGAAAATAGCTTATTACCTCCGCATGAATGGAATAAAGATTTTAAGCAGGTCTTGGCTAAGTCACTCGGAATAGACCCTTCGGAAATTAGGGATCATAACAGTATTGGATTTTTCGATGTAATAGTAACTAATCCTCCATTTGGAGCCAAGATACCCATTACTGATTCGCATATTTTAAGTCAATTTGAAATTGCTAAGGGGTCGAAGAGTATGCCGCCTGAACAGCTTTTTATAGAGCGTTGCGTTCAATTATTAAAGCCCGGCGGTAGGTTAGCGATTGTACTCCCTGACAGTATATTAGGTTCACCGGGATTGTTACATATAAGAAAATGGCTTCTGCGGAATACACGAATTGTTGCAAGTATAGATTTACATGCAGATACTTTTCAACCAAGTACTGGTGTTCAAACAAGTGTTCTTGTTGTTCAAAAGAAAACCGAGGAAGAACTACACGAGCAAGAATGGGACTATTCGATTTTCATGGCTATGATTGATAGGATTGGACATGACAAAAGGGGGGTAACAATATATAAACGGGACAATGACGGCGAGATACTATATTTCCCTAAGGCGACTATTCTTGCTAATGGAGAGACCGAAGTAACGGTTGAGCCAGAAATTGACGATCAAACATTAGAAGTTCCCAGCATATTTGTAGATTGGAAAAGACAAGAAGGTATTTTATGGTAAAGACACTAAAGTGGACAAGCGTTCTTAAATCAGAAGTTGAAGAACAAAAGTATCGTTTAGAAGCGAATGTTTTTAAAGTCGAAGCAAAAAAAGCAAAGGACGACCTACATAAATGTAAATTCCCAATTGTTCCATTAACAGGAGTTAATGGAATTGCTACAGCATATCATAGGTTGCGGTTTAAAAGAGTATTTGTTGATAAGTCAGATATGCCAATATATCAACCTTCTCAAATTACTGAACTAAATCCGAAACCGGAGCAGTTTATATCATTTCATACCAAAACGGATATTGAGGCTCTAAAGGTTAGAGAAGGTCAAATTTTGATGACTTGTTCGGGCACTATTGGAAAATGTACAATGGTTTCTCAAACTTTGGCTGAATTAATATTCAGCCATGATCTTTTAAGAATAAATGCAAAAGATCAGGTAGATAGGGGATATATTTATGCTTTCTGCCGTACAGAAGTCGGTCAAACATTATTGACAACAAATAATTATGGCGCTGTTATATCACACATCGAACCTGAGCATTTAGATCATTTTCTCTTACCTTACCCAGATCGTAATCTCAGAAAAGTTATAAATGAGAAGATTCAAAAGTCATTTGCGCTAAGAGATCAGAGCAACATACTTACTAAAGAAGCGGAAGAAATTCTAATCAAGAATCTTAATCTTCCTTCAGTCGATGAATTAAAGCCAACTCATTTTGTTAAGCATTCAAAATTGAGGAACTATTCTATAAAATTATCACAAGTAAACAATAGACTTGATGCAAGCTATCACATTCCAGAGGTTGATTCCATTGTTGACTATTTGTTAGATAATGCCGCTTCGGTTACTCCTCTTAATAGTGCTAAAATATCTAAAGAAATAATATTGCCAGGAAGGTTTAAACGGCATTATGTTGACAAGGAATATGGTACCGTATTTTTAGGGGGGAAACAGATATATGAACTTGATCCTTATAATAAGAAATACCTTTCGATAAAAAAACATGGCAGTCGTATAGAAAGCCAACTTTTTTTGGAAGAAAACATGATAGCGGTTACTTGTAGTGGAACAATTGGCAAGGTGAATATCATCCCTAAGCACTGGGAAAATTGGACGATGAGTCAACACGTAATGCGGGTAGTTCCATTAAGTTCAGACATTGCTGGATATCTTTACATATGGCTTAACAGTGATTACGGTAAAATACTAATTACAAGGCAAACATACGGTAGTGTGGTAGATGAAATAGATAGCAAGCAATTAGGAGAAACACCTGTGCCAATTCTTAAAGACTCCAATGCTATGAAGAAAATAAATGATTTAGCTCTTCTGGCTAATAAACTTCGAGCTGAAGCATATTTCTTAGAACAGGAAGCGATAGATATGGTTAATTCTGAGGTAATCTATACGCAAAGTAAATAAAAAGTGGATCAAATTTGATCCACTTTTCATTTACTTTTGAACGTCGCTTTTAAGCATCCAGCCCTCAGTTTTCCCTTTATCGGTTAGGTAAACATGTAAATAAAATATCTTTTCATTTCCCCTACGGTCACGGATTGACCTTTGATTAAATATCCTTGCCTTTTTGTGCTTAAATCTGCTTCACGGTAGAAGTAAGCCTTATCTACAATAACCGTATCCGCCCGACCAACCCCGTATTGTTAGCGTCGCGCTAGTTTATTAATTTGTGCGGGTATAGGTCTGTGAGGTTTTTGTATTGGATGGTGTTGATATGCAACTTTCTTTAGTTGAATAAAATTTGCGCTGCCGTTCCAATGTTCCGGCGAGCCATACCAGGTATAGGGCGCCAATTCGGGACTGGTGTCGGATAGTATTCCATCAATTTCTGGTTGTTGTAGATCTAAAATTCTTTTGAATGCAATAGAACGCCTGCATCACTGATTCAGTTAATGAATATTGCTGTAAAAAAACCGTTCGAAACAGTACAGAATTTCCGGCAAGGGCATCATCAAAAAAGATGTAGCAACGCGGGCAGAAATTCTGTACCAAAATTGGTGGTAGAAAAATATCTTCGTTGCTTTCGGAGGCAGTTTGAATAGCAAGAAGAACGCTGAATTTCGAAACGCGGACTGAACATTAGCCTTCAGTCGCCATTATCGAAAATCCAACATAGGGCAAATATAAATTTAATCTTTAAAATAGCAAAATATTAATCATTTAAAGCCGTAAAAAAACCAAACGCTTGGAGCAGCCTGCAGGTGCTTCGTAAAAAAATAGGCCATGTAACCTAACCGAGCGAGGATCTAAGTGATGGTCTCGATTTAGAAGAACGGCCTGTTCTAAGGGAATTACTGAACGAATCAACAGCGACGAAATACAGGGCATTTACTTACATCAACCATTAAGTCATTTCACCGGGGAAATTTCCCGCAAGATGGCCAGAAAAATATAGGGTTTTTCCCCACAAATGGGTTGTTAATAATTTGATAGCTTTACAATTGATTTTAAAATAAGATGAGCGAATTATTATACTTCTTATTGTTGTCGGGGAATTGGGTTTAACGCATGCGAGTTTATGCTCACCTTTCGCCTTTAATTAACCCATTAAAACTCAAACTATAAAATGACTAAGAATATTGTCTTATCAATTCTTGCCGCATCCTGTGTTTTGCTCGGATGTAAGAAAGACTTGGACACGAAAAAAAAAATCGGGATCAGATAAAAAATCCGGATTAGAAACTATATCAGCCCCCGCGTTCACCTACTATAATTACGGCGTGGATATCACGGAAGCTGACTTCCTCGATGTGCCGGATAACGCCGCTGAACAGAAATTCAATTACGTAGGGCACGCTCTTACTTTATGCCTTTTAGAGCTTTACACTAACCATCCATCACTTATGGAAAACTTAATTATTCAGGTTTCTGAAAAAAGAAACCTAATGTATAACATGTTTGAGTTCGCAGAAAACAACCCTGAGATTGATGATATTTTCAACACGATCTTCGCACAAAGATTTGAAAATTTCAACCCGCTTACAGACACATGGCAAGGTTATGTAGAGACGAATTACAAGTACACTTCGAATTATATTCCATTTGCGATGATCGCCAATAAAGGATCATACGATACAGGGTTTGATCCGATGGTAGCGGCACCATTCGAAATAAGCGAAGATAAGCATACAACTTTTGATGATGATTATCCGATGTGGATAAAAAATAGTTTGACCCGCAGTTTGGACTTCACAACTATAAATGAAAGAATCGTTGGCTATGTACAGAATCCAATTTTAGTTATTGTTAATGGTAAACTAGGAGATGATGACCGCTTCTACCTGAAGTACAAAGTGACAGATGCATGGGAGTCCGGATTGATAGCCTATGATCCGGTACCAGTTGTTCCAATGAGTTGTGACTTAAATCCCTTACCTTGGGGGCACCACCATAATGGGATAAAACATAAAGGATTTAAAATTAATTATCGGTATGAGAACATCGGCAAGAGTGAATACACCGTAGAATGGATTCATGCGAGAGCTTACAGGCCACTATCTGATACCTATATTCCTTACGGTCCTATTAGCGGTGGTGGCGCCGCTCGTCCAAATCACCATCAAAAGGTACATAAAGTTAGAAAGAGCGAGGTTGGAACCTGGTTTACTTGGGATTGGGAAGTTTTCGGACCGAATCAATACAAGAAAGATTTCTGCTTCGACATAGATCAGATGACAACTAACGATGAATGGTATTTCTTCTCTGTTGCAATGTATGAGAAGGATGGAATAGCACCACAGCAGTTGTTGGGTTATGTCAGAAATGAATACGGCGATACAGTAGAATACCGAGGTAAAATGAAGTTTGAGGACGAATATTATTTTTTCGAGCCTAGTACAAACAATCACTACCCCTTTGTCACTAGGCACGGAGGAATTGGTGTAACTTACACGGACACTAATAAAGGCGAACTTCAATTAAAGAGGGAAGCATACTAACTATATATTATGATACGAGCATTTTTAATTTTCTTATCCATACTAATTATTCAAACCCGTTCCTACGCACAGAGTGTAGGAGCGGGTTTGAGTTTCAATCATCAAGGTAATGGAATTTTACTTACCTACAGTAAATCGAATACTAAATGGCATATGGAAGCCGGATTAAGGATTATGTATAACCCTTTTGGTTATTACGAAAATAAAAAAAATGTCCTCTTTTATAAAGCTGGTCATGCTTTCAACCTCGCTCAAAGATTTGGTATCAATATGGCTGTAAGCCGTAAAATAATTAGTTGTAAAAACGTGAGAATAGATGTTATGGCAAATCTACTTACAACATGGCACGGTATGAAGTATCACATAAGAAGATATTATTCTGATACTGTGGGTAATCGATCCACCTTCCACGATATTAATACAGCTCAGCCAGCCATTAGCGTTGAACTGACTATTGGTCCGAAAGTTGAAGTTAGAATTTCCAAAAACATTTCAGCCTACGGCTTTGCAGGCATCGGGTTAACTTATATGGATTATAGCATACATAGAAAGTCGCTTTTATCTGGCGCAAATATTGAACAAATCAGCCACAGATTCCCGAATGGTGGTGAACTTGATTGGGTAGGATTAGATCAATTGCCGACAATGCGAATTGGTCTATCCTACAGCCTACACTAAGATTACTATATACTTAATGAGCTGGATCTAGCAGGCAGGAAAATGTTCTTTTAATACTGCCAGTTGCTTACTGTTTGGTGTGGTGTTTTCGTTTTGTTGTATGCTGTCCTTTATCATTTGCTTTGGTATTTTCTATTTGTTGTTAATTTTTTTCAATGCTTCGGGTTTTGAACCATCCATTTTCTCCAGCAACTCCGTTCGCACTAATTCAAAAGCGGTTGCCTGGTCGTATTTTTCTGCTGGCCGTATGAGGGCTGCTATATCTCCAATAAATTCATCGTCCTGCATTTTGGCTTCCATGTTTTGCAGATAAATCTTTTGCGTAGGTGGTTCATCTACCACAAAAGCCATATAGGCATGATAGCATTGCAACAGGGCTTCTTTATCCATACCGGGCACTTGCACCAGTGCCTTGTACATATCGTATAAATCACGGCCTTTTCTGCGTTGGTATAAGGCCCTGAGTTTTGTACCCAGCAGTACTTCCAATTGGTAGGTAGTGATGTTGCAGGCACCGGTAAACCAAGAGGAATTTACCTGAAAGGGAAATTGTTGGTAGCCCAGTACGGTGAAATGTTCCCGGCAATTGGTTTCAACTTTGAGGCGGAGGTTTTGCACCGGAGGAAACTCAGATTCAAAACGGTAGTGCAGGGTAAAATTGTTTTCTTTCTGCTTGCGTACAGGGTCTCCTAAAAAGGCCAGCCTTTCTCGTAAACGGTCCACCACAGGACCGAATGGCTCGGCGGTGATTTGCACCAAATCAATATCCTCGGAGTAGCGGGGCTGTGGGTTTAAATACAACTTGTGTAAGGCAGTGCCACCCCTGAAAGCAAGGCTTTTTGCGAGTAACTCATCTGAGAATATTTCTACCAAGGCACGGCAAATCACCAGGTCTTGCTCCACCTGCTCGTTGGTTTGCCAGGGCACCTGATTGGCCCATTCTGTTATGTATGCCTGTGGTATCATTCGTCAAGTTCTATTGTAGTGTTTACGATTACTTTCCATCTTTCGTCTGATGCAAAACCTTTGGCCGGAGCTGAGGCTTTCAAGGGTATCCGAAACAAAGGGGCATTGTTATATTGCAAGGCCATGTATAAGGCGTTGGCCAGCGGCTGATTGTCAAATATTTTATCCAGTAGATAGCCCAACCGCTGCAAGGCAGTTACCGGAACATGCTGCAGCAGATTTGTATCAAATGCATTGGGTTGAATACTCTCTGCCAATTCAGCCAAAACAGTGGCCACCCTATTGATGCCCCCTATCCGTTTGGAGTATTGTATCAGATCGGTTGCGGTTAGGGCAGGGTTTGAAATTTTCAAGTACCCGACCTCGGTTTTCCGGGTGTCTAACAGTGTTGCCGGTATTTCCTTTTTGCTGATGTAGTTCAGTTTCAGCCCTTTTTTCTGCATAGGCCGCAGTACAGGAAAGCCGGTAACCACAAAAAACTCCTGTGGCTGCTGGTGCGATGCTCCATGATAGGCGGCTGCGTTTAACAATGCCAGGTAATAAGGCCGGTCTAATTCCTTCATAAACGCATCTAAAAACAAGGTGGGGGGAAGGATTCCCTTTGACCTGTATTGGGGCGGTATGATGAGGTAATACCCTTTGTGGATGGAAATAATCTGCTCTTTATCAACCAGCCTTTTCAAGGCGAACTTATTAGCCGTATCTGACTGCCCGGGAAAATCGGCACGGAACTGATGCAGAGCAAAAGCATATTTACCCTTAGCCAGCAAGTGGTTTACCCAATCCTCTGCATTCTTATATTCCAAGAGAGTAATTTTTTGCGAAAGGTAGTGAAAAGTGCTACCTTTTGCAAATATTTTCTCTTTTTCCCATTATTTTGATTTTAGGGGGATTATGGATTTTCAGGATTACGGGGCTAATTATTGAATTTTAAAGGGGCTCCTTTCAGAAATTTATGCATTAAAATGCATCTAATCTTAAGGAACAACATCCTCAATTTTTCGGGCGCAATACAACTATGTACAAGGAGTAAAAGCAAAGACGGCATTCAATCGGCTAGAATATACGCCTTCGCATGATACCTCTGGTTTTGGTTGTATAAATGACAAAATCGGGATGAAAGGAATCCGGGGCAATTACAGCGTCCCAGGTGGAAGGAAATTGGAGCCGGGAGGTTTGCAAACTGGCGCCGACGCAAATGCCAGAAAATAGGGAAGATCAGCGCTTGTGTACCGCCCAATGCTCCGGTTTAAAGGTGTTACAGCATGGGCGGAAAAAATCAGCAGGAATAAGAGGAATGGGGTGCAGAGCAAAGGTTTCATATAGGCACATAAAAAAAGTCCCCGATCTTTCGATCGGGGACTTATGAATAAATATGGCAGCTACCTACTCTCCCGGAGTTAACCAGTACCATCGGCCATGAGGGGCTTAACTTCTCTGTTCGGAATGGGAAGA
>Ga0222425_100231_pt1 | contig 28841 bp, 31 predicted proteins | sample 2B1ome_2_FD_180089 | JGI IMG/M metagenome (GOLD analysis project Ga0222425, IMG submission 180089) | Enriched microbial communities from leaf-cutter ant dump, University of Wisconsin, Madison, United States - 2B150A (version 2) | ecosystem: Environmental > Terrestrial > Nest > Insects nest > Nest... | reverse complement strand
GCTGCTGGAGCCCATCGGCTACATCCCGCCGGCTGAAGCCGAGGCAAACTACCATCGGCAACTCGCCAGTCAAGCCATGCCGGCCTGACTCACACTAACTGGCCTCCACGAATGCCGGGGCGATTCACACCGAGAAAAATACCGCCCAGCCCGGCGCCACACCACCGCCAACCCTCATGCGGCTACGCATGCGCGAAACCGCCTTGCGGCAGCAGGCCGCGCGGTTGCAGGCGCGCGCGGAACACCTGGAGCGGGTGGGGCGTGTGCAGGCTCAGCAACTACACCGCCGCGTGGATGCGCACGAGAAAATCGTGCTCGGGGCGCTGGTCAAGAAAGCAGGGCTCGCGCTGCCCCTGTCTCACCCCGACGCAGAAGAAGAACGACGCCGCAACGACGACGATGTGGTGCCGACTCGCAGAGGGATTGCCGCGCAATCGACGGCGTATGACCGGGCGCTCATCCTGGGGGCGCTGATGTGGCTGGCATCAGCGTTGAATCGACCCGCAAATGATGCCGTTACGGTGCCGGAGCGGCAGCGATTGCGCGAAGAGGGGCTGACGGTGCTGAAACGCATCCGCCGACGAGGCTTGTAAAATTTTTCGCGCCTACCGCTGTGCGAAAGCTCGCGTTGCTACTCGATGCGGTATCCGTAGTACCCGTTAGATGTCATCGTCTGCTCGCGTAAGGCTGTGCCAGGTATCCACCGAGGCAGGCGAAGCCTGCACCGCTATCAAACGGGCTTCAATGGTTGCGACAGCCATTCCGACGACTTCTGGCTTTGACGCTCCTGACCAGAAGAGAGCTTGGTCTACGAAGTACGGCCAGCCATAGAACAGCGTCATTCCAAGCCCCGAGTTCGCAGCCCAGGCCGCGATGGCATCGTCGTTGAGTCTCTGTTGCAATGGGGCAGCGAGAACAATTGCAGCTTCACGTACACCCTTGGCAAGGCACATGCGCCCGAAGATATAAACATCCGAATCGCTGACAGACTTGTCCCGAACCTCGACGGCCTTTTCCCAGTCGCCTACCACGCTGCGCACAGCTACATCTCCGGGATAGTGTCGGCTGGGGTCATTGATGCGGCCACTTTCTACGCGGTCGGGGCCAACGAACACGTCGAAAAGCCCAGCCACGACAGCTTGTGCACGACGTCCGCCCTCAGAGTTTTCTGTAACCAGACGCTGAATGGCGGTCGCGAGCGTTGCCCAGGTGACCGTCAGGGTTCCGTTGTTCGTCGTGTAGATGGTCTGATAGCGTCGCCGAACCGCAATAAAAGCCCGTAGGGCAGCGCGCGCTTGAGCGGGTGTGTATCGTTGAAGTTCATTAACTAGACCTACCATGTAGTCGAACGCAGGCCGTGCTCGCGAGCTTACTGGCGTTCCGTCTCCGAGGCTGGTCATTCGGAAGTAGGGCTGGTTGTTTAGCGGCTCTCTGCCGTTGACGCCTATGTTTACGCCTAGTTCTGCCGCAAGCGGCACTACGACGCCATGACAGAGGGTGCGCGCGGAGAATGTGTTCTGATTTCCCTCCGAGTGCGTCGGCTTGATGGCGAATAGGTCCGCTGCGCCATCAACCGACTTTGCAAGCATCGCAGTCACTAGGAAGGCGATGTGTGTTGCAGAACCGCCGACCTCACACAGCCTCGAAAGCTCTTCGACCTTGCGCGTCCATCCAGGATCGACCAGAAGGCCCATTCGGGCCTCTGCGCGGAAGACTGGGCTGCTGCCGGTTTCGTTGACACCGACCTAAGCTTTTTGAGTTTGTTCGGGGACTGACGTAGCCGAGCGTCGAATGCCGGCGCATCGGGTTGTAGAACCGCTCGATGTAGTCGAACACGTCGGCGCGAGCTTGCTCCCTGCTGCGGTACACCCGCCTAGCGATGCGCTCGGTCTTCATTGAGTTGAAGAAGCTCTCCATCGCCGAGTTGTCCCAGACCTCACCGGCTCTGCTCATGCTGCATGTGATGCCTTGCTCGCGCAGCAGTTGCTGGAAGTGTGAACTGGTGTATTGACTGCCCTGGTCCGAGTGATGCAGCAGTGCCACCGGCTTGCCCCGGCGCCACACCGCCATCATCAGCGCGTCCACCACGAGCTGCGATGTCATGCTCTCTTGCATCGACCAGCCCACGATGCGACGCGAGTAAAGGTCCAGCACCGCTGCCACGTACAGCTAGCCTTCTGCTGTCCAGATGTAGGTGAAGTCGGCTACCCATTTCTGGTTCGGTGCATCGGCCTGGAACTGGCGGTCCAGCACATTGTCGGCAATCGCACTGCGCTCGCCTCGATCCTTGGGCAAGCCTCGGCGCCTGGGACGTGCACGAAGAGCCTGCTCGCGCATGAGCCGCTTGATGCGGTGCAGGCCACAAGGCTGGCCCTGCTCCAGCACATCGCGCCACACGCGCCTGGCGCCATAGGTGCGGTCGCTGCGCATGAAGCTCTGGGGCACCTGAGCGCCCAGCTTCTCGTCGTCAAGGCTGCGCCGGCTTCTCGGACGCATGAGCCAGGCATAGAAGCCGCCTCGCGAGACACCGAGCGCCTCGCACATCAGATTGATCGGCTAGGACCCTCGGTGCTTCGCCAAGAAACCGAACTTCACATCGACTCCTTCGCGAAGTAGGCCGCAGCTTTTTTCAAGATATCGCGCTCCATCTTGAGCTTGGTCACTTCCTTGCGCAGCCTAGCTATCTCGCCGTCCTGCGCCGTCTGCTTGCCATTGCCCGGGAAGGCTTCCTGCGGCGCCTCACGCAGCTCGCGAACCCATTTGCGCAACACGTTCTCGTGCACATCCAAGTCCTTGGCCGCCTGGGCTACGGTCACCCCACGCTCGGTGACCAGCTTGACTGCTTCGAGCTTGAACTCTCGGCTGCATGTCCTTCTTCTCTCCATGAACTACCTCCGGTTTCATCTTCCACCTTAACAAGGTGTCTTTGAAACCGGCAGCAGCCCACTTGGCGGTCGAGGGTGCACGAGAGCCAGAACGATTTTCCACAGGCAGAACATAGATGCTGCGGCCTGCGTGCAACAGGGCGCCACGTTGCACGAAGCGGGAGAGAGCTTGGTCCATGGCGGCTCGATTCTCCAAGAACAGCAGTTCCTTCGCGACTAAAGGCGAGTCCTCCGATAACCCGGCGGCGTGTTCTAGAGCTTGTTTCGCGAGGGTAGGCATGGCGGCATGCTTGTTACTGTTAGAAGCGGTATGGAATTTCTGATGCTTTTCAAGCGGTTGAACATCATGTTTGACTTCGCCCCGCGTGCATTGCACTGGGATCCAGTTTGAGTCGAGCTAAAAGAAGTGATATTATTTTTTCTCTAATGACGAGAATGTGATCTAATAACGAGCTATGGCCAAAAAGATCGCCTCTCTGCTTCCCGCTAACGAACTGCGCCTTCAGCAATTCGGAGGGCGCCTGCGCTTGGCCCGTCTACGCAGACGGCTGACCGCTAAACGGGTTTCGGAACGAGCTGGAATGACTGCAGTCACGTTGCGAAACTTGGAGCGGGGCAATTCAGGAGTCACGATAGGCGCCTACCTTGCGGTGATGCAGGTGCTGGGCCTTGAGCAGGATCTCGAGCTGCTGGGCAAGGACGACCCTATGGGTCGGGAGCTGCAGGATGCTGCGCTGCCACGTCAGTCACGCAGGGGGGGGAAGGACATCAGGCAAGGGGCGCCTTGCGCACAGCTGTCCGGCGTGATATCTGCCGAACCCGATGCAATGACATCGGCGCAGGGTACTGCGGGTTGGGTAGCCGACAACGATTTCGTCAACTCCGACATCCTTGCATCCCAGGTCAACTTATCCACGCCCCGAAGCAAGGATAGGGTAGATGACTGACACTTTCATTGCGATCTATGGCGACTGGAGCGAGCTGCTAGGCCCCTTGCGCTTTGGTCGCCTTGTTACTCATTGCGCGGCTGCTCGAGAGAGAGGCTTTTGAGTGCGAGTTCGATCCGGCGCTGCTGCAAAAAAAGTATCGGACTACTCTCAAGCTGGATTCCAGCTTAGTCCTTTCCGAAGATCGGAAGCATTGGGCTGGGGTTTTATGTGATCGGTGGCGCCGTATTTCCGAATATCTAGCAGTGAGGAGGCAGTCGTCGAGCAGCAATGGCAGATCGTCTCTCAGTGGTGCAAGCGCGCAACTTCTTTTGGGGTTTCAGCACGCGAGAAAGAGCACCATTTGGACACTTTTGGCATGAATTTCTGATTATATAGAAACAGAGAACGTTTGAGAATCTAATGGAAAAGTCAAATAATAAATGTCCTCCAGAGTACAATCAAGGCGGTCTCGATGTCAAAAAATCGCGCAAAACAGGCGATGGCAAACCTGAGCGTGAGTATGTCGTTCGTCGCGTCTATACCAAAAAGAATGCTAGATGGGTGGTTGTAGATAGCGCAAAGGGGCCAGTCGAAATTCAGCTTCATCGCCATGCTCTTGTTGGTATAGGCGATCGTATCCGCGTGCGTGAAGGGCTGGAGCGGCGTGTTTGGGTAATAGCAGCAGAGACGGGCCAGGCTTTGCCAGTAGTTCCTGTCTTCGAGGAGCATTATGCTGTTCCCTTTGCTGCTGAGGAGGTTTCTATACGAATCATCGAGCCTTTAACTACTAACGATCATCAAGATCATGTGGAGCTAGAAGCGTTCCACTATAGAGGGCTTGATTTCAGTGATCCAGAGAGAAGTACGAAGAAGGGCGTCGGAGGACGCCGTATCGTCCTATTGGCTCAGATGCGAATTAATAGTCTCTGGGTAACTGTGGGCTACATTGAGCTTCAAATGCCGCTGTTAATGGCCAAGCCCAGACATATTGCCTTCGATCGACCATTTCACCATCCTTCGGGGGTTCAGTGGAATGCTTGGAGAAGAGGGGGGCAAGATCACGTCAATCGGCTGGTTCGGATTGCTAGAACAGTAGTCCATCCAGAGTATCGAGGCGGCAAACTTTCTGCAACACTCGTGCGCGCGGCAATGCAATTTGCGCGCGAGCGTTGGCATATTTCTGGCCGCCGTCCGCTATTTCTTGAGATATCGGCCGAGATGCTTCGGCATATCGATTTTGTATCTGGATGTGGTTTCCACTATCTTGGCAATACTGAGGGCAATTGGGAGCGCATCGCCAAGGATCTCAAGAGCATAAGGCGAGGAGCAAAGGGCGCATCTGGAATTATGAGTGCCCAGCGTAAGTACTACACCGCGTTTGAAGAATACAGAAAATTTACTGGCGAGACGTTTGAATCGCTTCAAGCTCGCATGGCGGAGTTGCTTGAACTACCAGATCCATTTGCGGCAATGACTAAAGATGAGTGGCTCGCGCTTCGGCCAGTAATAAGGTCGCCAATTCCTTACTATGTGGTTGGTCTCGATGAGGTCGCCGACGCATTTGTCCGGGAGGCTGCTCGTCCAAAACCGGTGAGGTTGTCTTCTCCTAAATCTAATCGACCTGATCAAATTGAGCTTCGTAAGGTTGAAATTTGGTCAAACTATGAAATTCCTCAGACCGAGCACAATCGACTGGTGATGACCAGTTTTGGTATTACCACAGAAAGGCTTGTGCAGCGACTCACAGGATCCGTCAACTTCAGTGCAGCTTTGGGAACCATGACTTTCGTTGCAGGTGCCAGCGGATGCGGGAAAAGTTTATTCCTAGCCAGCCTTGACCCTCACTGGAAGGAGGCGACTGTGACAATTCGAGGCGAGGTTTGCCCCAAGAATTATAGAGTTGGATGGCTTAGACCTTTCCCTGCGAACGCACCTCTATTTGGCTATCTTGCTGAACAACACGGGGCAGAGCGAGCATTTGATGCGCTTTCTCGCGTAGGTCTATCCGAGGCGCTACTCTTTCTTAAGCCATTTGAGATGTTGAGCCGCGGCCAGCGCTATCGGGCAATGCTTGCCAATCTTCTACTTGGCGACGATGATGTTTGGTTAATCGATGAGTTTTGCTCTGATCTGGATCCTTTATCCGCACGCATTGTTGCAAGCCGATTGCGTCACACAGTCAGAACAGAAAGACGGATTGCATTCGTTGCTGCGGCCAATCACGGTCATTTCATTCAGGCCCTTCATCCTACGAAGGTAGTAGTTCTTCGAACCGGGCGTGAAGCTATAGTAGGAACATGGAGGGACTACGCAGATGGCCTTCTCTAATAAACTTGCTGACGGTTTTGGAAAAATTATTGAACAAAGCCCTTACACGGCGCTTGACCCAATCGTAAAGAGCAATTACATAAGTAAGGGGCGCAATCTAATTTTTGGCCGAAGCGGCAATCCAGAGCCTCGTGATCTTCTCTATCTAGGAAAAGTGCTTGAAACGGCGACTGGATCAAGCCTGCTCGGCGCGGACGCGTATTTAGACACTAGCTTCCCCCATGTGGCATATATAACAGGTACCCGTGGATCAGGAAAAAGCATGGATCTAGGGGTACTTCTAGAAGGGTTGAATACCCTAGCTGCGCCTTCTCCAATTTCACTTGATGTCACGCCTGTTTCGACATTTTTGATCGATACTCAAAGCCAATTCTGGACGCTGAGGTATGCGCCTCAGGGAGACGAGGGAGCTCGGCAACTTCAGCAGCTTGCTGCATGGAACCTGACTCCCACGCCGCTAGCTCGTACAAGAATTTTTGTGCCACCTAGTGCCGTCTCTTTCATGGGCGACGAAGTCCCGCTCAAACTAAGACCACGAGATGTTCTCCATGAGGAATGGTGTGGTCTGCTCGGACAGGAGGTCTACAGTCCGCAGGGGCACTTGCTGGCTGAAGTGTTAGGAAAACTGACGGGCCGGGATTTCGAGGTTGATGAAATGATTCGTCTGCTACGTGAAGGGCGATTCACTACAACGATTGCGGAAACATCGCGAAATGTTGTCATCTATCGACTTGTGGATTATTCGCGGACTGAATTGTTTAGCGCTAATGGTATTAGTGTCGAAGATTTACTCGTCGCAGGGCAATGCAATATATTCATGCTGCGCGACTTGAGAGACGAGGATAAAGCTCTCGTGACTGCATTGCTGGCACGTCAACTCTTCACAATTATGGGGCGCTATCATCAGCAGCGGCGCGTGTCAGATTTCTTTCAAAAGGAAGCCCCTGGCAAAAAACTGCCAAGTCGTGTTTGGCTACTCGTTGATGAGGCACATGTTGTGTGCCCATCCCAAGGAAGCTCGCCAGCAAGGGCTGCTCTTGTCGAGTACGTAAAGCGCGGTCGTGATGCCGGACTATCCCTAGTGCTCGCTACGCAGCAACCTTCTGCAGTCGATGATCGTGTGCTAAGTCAAGTAAACCTCTCGCTGTCGCACCGTTTGACGTTTCAAAGCGATATCAACGCGGCGATTGCACGAATTCCAACAAAAATTCTGACAGAAATGCGCGTTAGCGGAACTAAGGTATCAGACTTTGGTGATATTTTACGCTTGCTTGAAGCTGGTCAGTGTTTCATTGGCGATCATGCTACCAGCCGGGCAGTGCTTATTCAGATGAGACCGAGGATTACTGCTCATGGCGGCCAAAGCCCAATCTAATGATTTCGCTATTTTCATGCGAAAAATTGGCTATTCAGTCGGACTCGAGCACACGCTTAGTAGACTCGGAGATTTTGCTAGATTATATGCTGAGCAAGACTCATTGATGGTCGGAGATATTAAGAGGCTCTTGCATGGCCCCAAACCAACTGGCTGGGGCCTCGAGCCTCAAAATGAGCATATTCTTGATTTCTTGCGTGCAATTGAGGCTTTTACCCTCCGCGGAAGCGAAGTGGGTGTTCTTGAGCTAGGTGAGGCTCTAGGTATTACAAAGAAATTGCAACATGAAGAGGAATTTGAGCTAACATTGCGTTTCCTTATGGCTCATGCACTTCTTCTTGCTGATGGTGACATATTTCTCAATGCCTTAGCCTCCGAATTCGATGAGTCAGAATTTTCGGCTAACATCATTCGAATGGTCGAACACAAATGGACAGTGCTTGAGGAAGTATTTAAAACAAATCAACAGCGTGCAGCTATTTACCGGTCCATAGCAATTGAGGTCCAGGAAAATAATCCAGGCAGTCGTGGAAAGATTGGGTCGCGTTTAGGCCCTTTGGTACCTCCTGATGGTAAAGATAAAGCTGGTCCACTAACGGGAGGCTTCGGGCGACCTGAAATTAGAATATCTCCGCATTATATTGAAAAAGTACTCGGTCGTCGTCGCTTTTGGGCTATTTCTCTTGGTCTCTGCACTGATCAGGGCAAGCTTAGTGAGAGTGGCAGTAGATTACTTGATTCCTTTGTCAGTGCGGGATATGCTGCACCGTCGTGCATGGTGATATGGCCATTGGCACATGAACTCGAGACTCCGCTGTTCTCGACATTGAGTCTGCCTAAATCAATTCCTCGTCTCTCATCATGGGAATTCATGACTCTCGTCGGTCGCAGTTTGAACCTTCTAGGTAAAGATGATGCACAAGGAGGTGATGCGGAAATTAATAATGTTATGCGTGTTGTTCAGTGTTTCCATTCTCTTAATAAATCAAGAAGTCTTGTAAGAAATGAAATACCTGTGCGTACGGCGTATCGTTGCCTTCTTGCCATGTCTATCGGTATGGATGTTGTTCCTGACTATCCTGGATTAATAAAAAAAGAGCAAACGATGAGCTCTCCAAGAATAATTTCGAGGCCTTCGAGGTTGGTTGAAGCAGCATTATCTACGACCCGCTGACATGGCAATCTACTTTTGTAAAGAGTTTATTAGAGATCTCGCTGAGCACCCAGACCCGAATTTTGCGGGGAAGGTGATGGCGAAGGTTTGTAATGCCGTGGGCGAATTCGAGCCAGCCATGGATGATCACCGTTATAAAGGAATTGACGGCGGATTCATTCGTTACATTTCTCAGAGGCCTAGTTATTACCGTGCCATTTATGTTCGCCGTGGTGAGGATATTTTTTGGTATCGCGCTGGCAGGCATCAGGTAGAGGATCGTCTTCAGCCTCCTAGGGAGCCAATTGTGGGGCTGCCGATCGGCGCGACGCCAGAGGGGGTCGATGCAGCAGAAAATCATCGTAACCCACGGTATACAAAATCCATGAGGCCGCGATTCCTGCGCGAGGTTTTATCATCGCGCTCTCTCATACCGCACAAGAGCCTCATTCTTGTTAGTCCAAAATTAACGGCAAACGTGATTTCTCCCGCAGGGGTGATTGGGAGATTAACTGATCGCGTGCAAGAGTTAGGTGGATTGGTTACAGTGATTACACGACCGCCTAAGGACAGCGATATTGGTGCGTATCGCTGGTTTGCGTCGCGCGGAGTAGATCTTCGATTTCATGACCGTTTGAATGCTCGTCTATACTATTTTGAGGTGAATGATCAGCAGCTTGATAGGGAACTTAGCCATATTAGGACTATGGCTATAGTCGGCTCCGCAGAACTCACGGAACGCGGCCTTAACTATCAAATTGCTGATGGAAGCGCAGCAGATGAAGAGCTATGCTATGAGATTGGGGAAGACGACATAGACGGAGCTATGGAGTTTTGTCTTGATCTTGCCGATACCACTGTCGACTTTAGTACCTACGTGGCGCAACGTCACATCTAGCGAGAAAACAAAATGCCAATGACGAATGCAGAATATTATGCGGTCTCGAATTTGAAGACTAACCCATTTCGATCGCAGGCAACCTTTGAAGATGATCCTCGTCTTGCAATCTGGGCCGGCCAAGAGCGGGAGAGGCTTTTGCTTGAGAAGTTTATCGCGCGATCGAGAGCCGAACAAGTGGGGAATACGAATGGTTTACTACTCTATGGACCGTATGGTACGGGAAAATCTCACGCTCTTCTATGGAGTCTGCATTGGATCAGTGGACTTACGGAGCCTGGTCTTTCTTCTGCGTACTATATTCCGACTCTAAAAAAGGATAAAGGTAAGCTTACATTTGGGGCTGCGCTGAGAGATGATCTTGTTGCGAGAACAACATTTGTTGAGGATGTTTTTCATTATCGTCAGTATCTTGGTCGAGCAATTAAGCAGTACATTGATGAGTACGAGCTTGATGCCGAAACGGCTGATGAAGTCGTAATTGAAAAACTTATACCGCCAACTGAGCTTTTTAATTTTGCCAAGGAAATTTATTCACTTCCAGGCGATGGTGTGCGGGAATTTTTATCAAAAGACAGGTCTGATTATCAGGCCATGTTGCTTTTTACCCGCGTAGTGAATCTTTTTGTTCACGAGCTACGATTTAAGAATTCGACAAATCGATTTAGGCAATCAGTTTATCTGATGATCGATGAGCTTGATTCGCTGGTAAATGCTTCTGCGAAAGAAGTCATTGAGGTGAATGAACTTATCAGGCATCTATACGACATGTGTCCTAATTGTTTTGGTTTGATTTTGGCGTTGTCCGCAGAGTTGGAGCAAATTCCCACTGTTTTCACGGAGTTTGTTTTGTCAAGAATGGGACGGCAAATTTCGTTTGCTCCACTAGATAGGCAATCAGCGGTTGAGTTTGCGATCGAAATTATGGATTCTGAGACCATGAGGGTGAAGCGTGATGAGGCTAATTTGATGGGGCCGTTTCCATTTACAATGGAGGCGCTCGATGCGGTACTTGGTGCTGTTTCTTTCAGGACGCCGCGTAAGATTGTTAATGTGCTGCAGCAACTCATTGAAGAGGCTCGACTGGCGGATTTAGATCCCAGCGCCGGAGCAATTACGGTGCAGCAGTTGGATGAAAGCGGAATACTTGAAGACTTGATTTAGTATGCTATTTAAGTTGAATTAATTAGTAGGCAAAGTATTCTCATTTTATTTGGCGTGCTGGCACAAAATTGTGCGGATGCTTTTGATCGTTTGGAATCGGCGATGATTCGAATGCAATGGCCATTTGGCCCCAGTGCTTGAGGCGTTAGGGACGAACTTCAAAACCCCGATTAGCGCCTGCTCCAGCGCGGACTCCGCCGTCTTCGATCTCCCGCTTCGCGACAGTTGCCAACTCAGCAGTTCGCGGCTGTGGCAGTCGATTACCAAGGCCATCGTGGTCCAGCCGTCATGGCCGGCCCAGACTCGGCACATGTCTGTGGCCCAGCGCTCGTTGGGCGCATTGGCCACAGAGGGCAGCGACTGGATCCGCAGCCTGAAGCCCACCGGGCGCTTGCGCACCTGCCAGCCCTTGAGCTGGAAGATGCGCTGCACCGTGTTCTTGTTGAACCCCAGCAGATGCGCCACGGTCCGATACCCGAAGGACGGGTTCTCCTCGATCATGGCCTTGATCGGCGCCACCCATCGATCCTGCAACTTCGGCGCAGCCTTGACCGGGCGGTAGGACACGGTGCGCTTGGGCACACCAAACCAGCAGCACAGCTTGGAGATCGAGACGGTAATGCCATCGGCTTGCAGTCCCTGGCGGATCGTCTCGATCACTTCTCGTCCTCGCCCAGCAGGGACTGCAATTTTTTTGCGCGCAGCTCCAGCATCGCCTCGCCATAGGCCTCCTGCAGTTCCTTGAGCTGGCGTTCTTACTGCTCGCGCACGTCCTGCGGGTTGGCCTTCAAGGCGTTCTCCATGCCCCTACGCCCATCTTCCACCCAGCCTTCAACCTCCGAGGGTGGCAGGTCATAGGACCGGCTGGCCTCGGCCACGCTGGTCTTGCCCTGGATAATCTCCAGCACCGGTGCCGTCTTGCGCTTTGCGGTCCAGCGTTTGATCTCTTCCTCCATTAAGGTACTCATGGTGTCTTCCTTTCGACGATAACACCTGAGCAGGTTTTCAGTGGGTCAATACAAGTCACCCTCGAACGCGCAGCTCAGGCTGCGCGTTTCTCGTTGTGGAGCTTCAAGCCCGCATGAACACGCTCCGCTTTGCTGTGTCAGGTTGGCAGCAATGGCCGTTCCCGGCACGCTATGGACTGTGGGCGATGGCAATGGATGCCGTCGCGTTTGCAGCAAGGAGATGCACCATGCGCGCCAGGATTTCGGACAGTCAGAAGGTGTTTCAGCCTGCACAGGCGGATGACGGCTTGGACGACGACAGGGCCGTGCGTGCGGTGCACTTGCTGCAGCGCTCCACCTGTTGGGGCAAAGCTCAGTTCAGTAGCCAGGGTTTGTAGCGGTTCAACATGACCGGCTGCTGCGTTTACCGGAGGTGCAGCGGCTGACCGGCCTGGGGCGCTCCGTGATCTACCAGCAGATGCGGGATGGGATTTTTCCGCGCTCGATCAAGGTCGGGCCGCGTGCGGCCTCTTGGTCGGAGGCGGCCGTCCATGCATGGATTCAGCAACGGCTGGCGGCAGGCAGCATGCGTGGGTAGCGGCGGGAAGACGCTCGTGTTGAATGATTAGAGTTTGTTTGAATTTACAAATATGGATTGAAATTCAAGACGCCAAATAATCAAGCGATTGCGGGCGAACTTGCTCCGCGAGGCATTGTTCGACTTGATCAACCTAGCGCAGTTCGGGGCGGCAAGACGCCTCGCTTGCCGGCAAAACCCTGGTCACTCGCCCTAGCCCTGCGTGTGCTGCTATCACCCGAGACAGTGGCCTGTCAGGCTTGGCCCAGTTTGCTGCTTGCGATGTGTGTCTCGATCTTTTGGGCAAGGTGCTCAGGGACATTGGCTGCCGCAAAGTGGCTTTGCCAGGTGGCCAGCACGCGGTGGGTGGTGGTGCGGACTTCCTCCAGCAGGTCTTCGCGCACCCGGTCGTGCAGGCCGATGCGCGTGAACAGGGCCGAGAAAGTGTCCAGCCCGATCGCGTCGAAGCGTTTGACGCCCGCCATGTTGAGCGCGGTCGTCGTATCGTGGGTGGTGTAGGCCACGGTGGACACTAGGTCGTAGGCCGGGGCCAGTCGCGGGCGTGTCGGATCGTCGTAGATCAGCGACCAATTCTTGATATGGGCATCGCCGTTGCCCAGCAGCACGTTGAGCGTGAGGCGGCGCACCATCTCCTTGAGATCCGTCAGGCCGCCCGCGTAGCGCAGCAGGGTGAGCGCGATCATGTCGTAGTTGGCCCGCCCATATTTCTGGGTGGAGCGCAGATGGAAGACTTGCGCGAAGTCTTCGACGTGGATGCGGCCGCCGTCCTGCCGGTCGAATCGCCGGATGGCGTAGAACGGATCGCCGGGCCGGTAGCCCGACATGTCGGGCAGGCCGTCGATCTGCTCCGGCCTCAGCAGTGCGACCTCCGGGACGTCGATGCCAACGGCGCGCGCCGTCTCCATCGTGGCGGCTTCCACCTGTGGCAAGGCTTCGAAATCCCAGGAGGGGGGCTTCACGATGAAATCGCCCAGCTTGGCTCCCACATTGAGGGTGTAGCGCTCGCCTTGGCGCAGCATGGAGAACTTCATCTGCATGCCGCCGAGCGAAAACTTCAGCTCGCCCAGTTCGTCGTGCGAGGAGGTGGGAGACTGGCCGTGCTGCAGGCGCAGCGTGGCTGGCGTGTCCACAGGCACCAGCACCACGGCACCGGGCAGATCGTGCCCGAGCGCGGACAGCAGGAGGAACTCCCGGTCTTCATGCACCTTGAGCCGCTGGGCAATGCGGGCGCGCAGGCCGCCTTCGGGCAGCAGGTTCGAGAAGAAGGGGGGCGCCTTGGTTCGGGAGGATTTGTGGCGCTCGTCGCGCAGCAATGCCTGGGTCTGCTCCTCGTTGCCTGGCCGGGCCATGGACAGCGAGAGGATGGGGCGCGACGGCCCCAGGTCGATGAAGTCCTCGCTGATGGCCAAGGTGGTTCTTTCGTCCGGGTAGTGCGTCAGGTATCCCACCGGCACATCGCCCAGGCGCACTTCGAGGGACTGTACGTCGCTCATGGCGGATCTTTCAGGTGCTCAAACTCGATCAGCAAATCCGTTGCCACTGCCGGATGGCGCGCATTGGAGGGCCCCTGCGGCTGGAGCGCCGTGGCTTGCCCGATCGGAACCAGCGCGACTTCGAGCCCCAGCGAAGCGGCATAGGTCAGCAGGGTATCCAGCGTGACATCCAGGCCGTTCTCGATCTTTGAGACGGTGCCCTGGCGCATGTGCTGCACCTTGCCCTGGGACAACTCAGCCGCCTCGCGGTTACGGCGCAACTGCTGGCCCAGTAGAGCAAGCGTCTCAGGGTTGCGGGCGCGTGGCGGGGGCTTCATAGAGGGCAATACGCTATAGCGACTGAGGAACGGTCATTTTATACGTTATTGCGTATTTAATTCGATTGCCTAGTCGTTATTGTGGATAGCAGAGCATCTATGCAAGGCGTCTGGTGCTGCCAGGATTCCCTATAGCTTGGTTCCTGGCACGCGCTTTTCATCGGTGGTAGTCATGGTGCAGGTAGTGCTCGCACACGGCCTCTTGTCGTTGGCCGGGGGATTTCGGCGGCGTCCTGAAGGGGCAGGGTAGTGGATGGTAAAACGCATGAAATTTCAATAAAGAATCAGGCAATCATGGCCCACGTTCACTCTTCCGATGAAGCCCTGCGAGGGGGCGCTGCCCGCCTCGCTGGAGAGCTTTGGCCTGGTCGCGTGTACCGGCGCGAGGATCTGGCTCGGATGTCCACGGCGGTCGATCGGCATCTGCGCGAACTGGTGGCCAGTGGCCGACTGAAGAAATTGGCGCAAGGGCTGTACTACGCGCCCAGGCAGTCCAGCTTCGGGCCGCTGCCGCCTGCCGACGACCAGGTGGTGGGCGGCTTTTTGCGGGACAAGGATTTCCTGGTGTTTTCGCCGTCGGCGTACAACGCCGTGGGCCTGGGCACCACGCAGCTCTACAACCGCACCTTGGTCTACAACCACAAGCGTCACGGCGTCTTCAAGCTGGGGAATCGCCAGTTCGATTTCCGGGTGAAGCCTCGGTTTCCGAAGAAGCTCACCCCTGAATTCCTGTACGTCGATCTGCTGAACAACCTGGATGAACTCGCTGAGGATCGCGAGGAAGTGCTGACCCAGGCACGCGGCAAGCTGTCGAGTTTCGACCCTGTTCGTCTGCGAAACGCTGCCGACCGCTTTGGCAGCGTGGCGACGTGCAAACGGTTGCGAGGGTGGCTGGGTGGCTGAGCTTCTGCATGAGCGCCGGGATTTCGATCAACTGCTCGCGCTTGTAGCCGATGAGCGCGGCCTTGATCCCATGCTGGTGGAGAAGGACTACTGGATCATGCATTGCCTGTGGGGCCTGCAGGCCCAGGGCTTCCAGTTCGAGCTGAAGGGCGGAACATCGCTGTCGAAAGGATTTGGCGTCATCCACCGCTTCTCCGAGGACATCGGCATCCGCATCGAGCCGCCCGCTGGCATGGAGGTCAAGACCGGGCGCAACCATGACAAGCCTGCTCAGTGGTGAGCACCCATCAGGCTGCACCAGTACATCTCGACGCGTGTTGTGTAAACCTGAATTAGTTGAATTTCAGCTATTTGACGTATAGCTGAATGACGGATATATTTCGTTTATCTGAATCTCGGGTACCTGTTATGCCGTCGACGTCACATCCTCTGGTCACGGCCGGCCAGTTGGGGGCGATGCTGCAGGCCTCACGCAAGGCCCTAGGGCTGACCCAGTCGGCGCTGGCTGCTCGCATCGGCTTGAGCCAGTCGCGGGTCTCGCATTTGGAACTCAACGCCCATGAGTTGAGCGTGGAGCAACTCCTTGCATGGTGCGCCGCGCTGGGCCTGGAACTGGCCGTCGGGACCCGGAATAGCGCCGCGGTGTCGACGACTCCGACCACGGATTGGTGACATGGGACGTCGATCACACAGCCGCAGCCTGTCCATCTGGACCAACGGTGTTCGCGTCGGCCGATGGACGATTCCCGCTCGCGGAGAGATGGAACTGCAATACGACGCGGATTGGCTTGCTTCCGATATGGGGCGGCCGCTGTCGTTGTCGCTGCCGTTCAACCTTCAGAATCTGCCGGTCAAGGGCGAGAAGGTTGCCAACTACTTCGACAACCTGCTTCCGGACAGTGACGTGATCCGGCGCCGGGTGGCCGAGCGATTCCGGACGGGCTCGACCGAACCGTTCGATTTGCTGAAGGCTATCGGGCGCGATTGCGTGGGCGCCGTCCAGGTCCTGGATGAGGACGAGGTGCCCACTGACTTCGATCGCATCGAGGGCGTCCCCTTGTCCGAGGAGGATATCGAGCGGCATTTGATCGAAACTGTCTCGCCGCAGGCCTTCGCCGCGGGTCGAGACCCGGATGCAGACTTTCGCATCTCCCTGGCTGGCGCTCAAGAGAAGACTGCCTTCCTGTGGTGGGGCGGGCAATGGCTTGCCCCGCGTGGCGCCACGCCGACAAGCCACATCTTCAAGCTTCCGCTCGGTCTGATGGGCGGGCGGCGGGCGGACTTCAGCACGTCCGTCGACAACGAATGGCTGTGCCTGCAACTGCTGAAAGCCTACGGCTTGCCGGTGGCCGATGCCCGCATCGCGACCTTTGGCGGGCAGCGCGTGCTGGTGGTGGAGCGCTTCGACCGGCGCGTCGCACCCAATGGGCAGTGGCTCATGCGTCTGCCACAGGAAGACTTTTGCCAGGTCGAGGGCTGCTCGCCGTTGCGCAAGTACGAGAACGAGGGCGGCCCAGGGCTCAAGGCCCTGTTCGGCACGCTGAGGCAATCGGTGAATGCCGAGGCCGACATGAGGACGTTAATGGCGGCGCAGGTGCTGTTCTGGTTGCTACGGGCGCCTGATGGCCATGCCAAGAATTTCAGCATCCAGCTTCTGCCGCGCGGGCGTTTCCAGTTGACCCCGCTGTATGACGTGATGTCGGGCTATCCCGTGTTGGGCAATGGTCCCAACCAGTGGTCGCCGTATGACATCAAGTTGGCGATGGCCTTGCTCGGCAAGAACCGGCATTACGAGATGCAAGGCATCCAGCGCAGGCACTTCAACAGCACGGCGCAGAGGGTCGGCTACGCATCGAGCGCCGAGCCGCTCATCGCAGAAATCCTTGCCAGGACTCCAGCGGCCATTGCCGAAGTGCAAGCCGAACTGCCCAACGACTTCTCAACGCGTGTCCTCGACGTCATCCTGGGTGGATTTGAGCAGGCGGCCAGAACACTCGGTGGAATGGCTCTGTAAGAGGAGAAGAATCGATCTTTCCAAGGCGAGTCCGAGCGCGCTAAGTGCATCGTGATCGACGTTAAGGTCGACAAAGTGTCAATGTGCCGCAACGTCATGAGCGTGTGCATGAGGGCATGTTCCCGCGCTCGGTAAAAATAGGGCCTCGCGCCTCTTCCTGGTCCGAGGCTGCCATCCTCGCGTGGATTCAACAGAGACTCGCAACTGGTGGCTCGTGCGAGTAATGCATGGTAGCGCACTGCGCAGTTCTTCGCACGGCCTAGCCTGATTAGATTTGGTTTTGAAAATAGCAAATGATGCTATTTCGGGAGCGTGTCCCAGAGAGGATTGCTAGCGTCCCAAGGGAGCTTGCGGCGGTTGCTGATCCTCTGGATGATGGACGTTGGCGTGGGGGCTGACCCCTGCGAGAACTATCCCCTTTGGCTTCAGCAAATGCGTGGAAACTTGGCTGGGTCTGAGCCTGAAGGGCAAGCAGAACAGGGCCAAATCTCTCCCATTTCCTGACTTGGCTCCTCGGGGCCACTTCAATCTCCCAGGTGTTCATCCAGGTTGTGAAGTTTGGCACGTAACCCATTGATATCAAAAATGATAGCAAGGCGGGGGAACAAACGGGGGAACAATCGGCAAAATTGAAATGAAACAATCTAGGCTTTATAAGGCCTGAAAATATTCATTCAATTCCCGCCAGCCCAAGGGCGTTCACTGAATTGCAGTGGACGCCCTTTTTCTTTGGCAAGCCAAGCACTTGCCGGCGCAAGGCTTCAGTGGCCCGCTCTTCTACGTGCCATAAAAAAACCGGCCCTGCAGCAATGCACGGCCGGTCTTGAATTTGGAGCGGGTGAAGGGAATCGAACCCTCGTATGAAGCTTGGGAAGCTGCCGTTCTACCATTGAACTACACCCGCGGAACCTGCAATTATAGGCAGCATCCGCCCTGCGGTAGCGGAGCGTTCCGTGCAAACGCGCAAAGCGCATATTCATAGCCGATCTTGTTGGTTGGGCAGATCCGCCAGGGCCTCTAAATTCCTCTCACTGCTTGCATGCATGGGCGCAGGCAGGCATTTCACCGATACGAAAGGGAGGATCAAGATGGCAACGCAGCATCAACGGCAACCACAAGGACGGCAACCCTGGCGCGCATGGCTGCGTGCATCCGTGGCGGGCAGCCTGGTGCTGCTGGGCGGCTCCCTGTTCGCCGCCACCCCTGTCCCTTCCGGCCCCCTGGTCACCACCGAATGGCTGGCGCAGAACCTGGATAACCAGCAGGTGCGCATCGTGGAAGTCAGCGTGAACCCGGGGCTCTACGAGCGTGGCCACGTTCCCGGGGCGGTCAATTTCTCGTGGCACCAGGACCTCAACGACCGCGTGCGGCGCGACATCGTGAGCAAGGAAGGTTTCGAGGCGCTGCTTTCCAAGGCCGGGGTGTCGCCCGACACCACGGTGGTGCTGTACGGCGACACCAACAACTGGTTCGCGGCCTGGGGCGCCTGGGTGTTCGACATCTACGGCGTCAAGAACGTCAAGCTGCTCGACGGCGGCCGCAAGAAGTGGGAGGCCGAGAACCTGCCGCTCAACAACCGCGTGCCCGAGTTCGCGGCCACCAGCTACAAGGTGGCGCAGGTCAATACCCAGCTGCGCGCGCGCCTGTCGGATGCGCTGGCGGCCGCGGAGGGCAAGAGCAACGCCAAGCTGGTCGACATCCGCTCGGCGGACGAATACTCCGGCAAGGTCTTCGCGCCGGCGGGCGTGCCGGAGCTCAGCATCCGTGCGGGCCACATTCCGGGCGCGGCCAATGTGCCGTGGGGCCAGGCGGTGAAGGAGGACGGCACCTTCAAGTCGGCCGAGGAACTCAAAAAGCTCTATGCCAGCGCTGGGGTGGATGGCAGCCGGCCCATCATCACCTACTGCCGCATCGGCGAGCGCTCCAGCCACACCTGGTTCGCGCTGTCCAAGATCCTGGGATACAGCGTGAAGAACTACGACGGCTCGTGGACCGAATACGGCAATTCGGTGGGCGTGCCCATCACCAATCCGGCGGGAACCATCTGGGCCGCCAAGTAGGTAGGTAGATAGAGAGTGCAACGCGAAAGCTGAGGATCCTTTGGTAGGGGGTCTCCCTTGATAGCCCGCCTCGTGCGGGCTTTTTTTGTATGACGACGACGATGCAAGGAAAAAGAAGAACGACGCTTTTCCGGGGCTCGGCGGTGCTGGCGCTGCTGGCCGCCCTGGCGCTGGCCGCGCAAGCGCTGCAGGCCTTACCGGGCGGGCGCACGCTGGTGTTCGCCCTGGTAGCGGGTGCCGTGCTGGGCCTGGTGTTGCAGCGTGCGCGCTTTTGCTTCTACTGCCACGCGCGGGACTGGTTCGAGGGCCGCGACCCGCGCGGCCTGCTGGCCATCGTGCTGGCGCTGGCGGTGGGGTTGGTGGGCTACACGGTGGTGCTGGGGAGCTGGCTGCCCGCGCCGCAGCCGGGCAAGCTGCCGCCGGACATGCACATCGGCCCGGTGAGCTGGGTGCTGGTGGCGGCGGGGCTGTCGTTCGGCGCGGGCATGGTGGTGTCGGGCTCGTGCATCAGCGCGCACTGGTACCGGCTGGCCGAGGGCTCCGCGGTATCGCCGTTCGCGCTGGCGGGCTCGGCCCTGGGCTTCATCGCGGGCTTCAAGACCTGGAACGGACTGTACAGCCTGAGCGTGGCCGAGGCGCCCGTGGTGTGGCTGCCCGCGCACCTGGGCTACGGCGGCGCGCTGGCTGTGCAGCTGGCCGTGCTGGCTGCCATTGCCGCGTGGCTGTGGCGCGGCTTTGCCCGCGAGGCCCCTCCGCCCCCGGGCGCGGGGGGCGTGCCGCCGCTTTCCGCCGTGTGGCGCAATCTGTGGACGGGCCGCTGGCCCTACTGGGCCGGCGGCCTGGCCGTGGGCCTGATCGGCGCTTTCGCCGTCGTGCGCATGCGGCCCCTGGGCGTGACCGCCACGCTGGGCAGCGCGGCGCGGCAGTGGGCGCAGGGGCAGGGGTGGGTGCCCCTGCGGCTCGACGGGCTCGACGGCTTTGCCGGCTGCGCCACGCTGCCGGGCACGACCTGGCTCACGCCCAACGCGCTGCTGCTGGCCGGGCTGGTGGGCGGGGCTTTCGTGGCGGCCCTGGCCAGCGGGCAGTTCGCGCCGCGCTGGCCCACCTGGCGCGATGCGGGGCGCGGCCTGCTGGGCGGCGTGCTGCTGGGGTGGGGCGCGATGACCGGGCTGGGCTGCACCATCGGCACGCTGCTGTCGGGCGGCATGGCGGGGGCGCTGTCGGGCTGGGTGTTCGGCGCGGCGGTGTTCTTCGCGGTGTGGGCCGGGCTGCGGGTGAAGGCGCGGCTGGGATTTTGAGTATTTTCGGCCTCCAGCGCTTGTCCAGCAAGCGCCAGAAGCTATCAAAAGCGGAGTAAACCTACTTCTGGATGTCGCCCAGGCAGAGGTACTTGATCTCCACGTAGTCGTCCATGCCGTGGTGCGAACCCTCGCGGCCCAGGCCCGACTGCTTGACGCCGCCGAAGGGCACGTGCTCGGTGGCCAGGATGCCCACGTTCACGCCGACCATGCCGTATTCCAGCGCCTCGCCCACGCGGAAGATGCGGCCCAGGTCGCGGCTGTAGAAGTAGCTGGCCAGGCCGAACTCGGTGTTGTTGGCGGCGTCTATCGCCTCCTGCTCGGTTTTGAACCTGAAGACGGGCGCGAACGGGCCGAAGGTCTCCTCGCGCGCGCAGAGCATGTCGGCCGAGGCGTTGGCCACCACCGTGGGTTCGAAGAACTGGCCCGAGCCCAGGTCCAAAAGGCGCTTGCCGCCCACCACCACTTCGCCGCCCTTCGCCACGGCATCCTGGACGTGGCGCTGCACCTTCGCAAGGGCGGCCTCCTCGATCAGCGGGCCCTGGTTCACGCCGGCCTCGAAGCCGTTGCCCACCTTGGCGGTCCTGACCTTGGCGGCGAACTTCTGCACGAACTCGTCGTACACGCCTTCCTGCACGTAGAAGCGGTTGGTGCACACGCAGGTCTGGCCGGCGTTGCGGTATTTGCTGGCGAAGGCGCCTTCCACGGCGCTGTCGATGTCCGCGTCGTCGAAGACGAGGAAGGGCGCGTTGCCGCCCAGTTCCAGCGACATCTTCTTGACCGTGGGGGCCGACTGCGCCATCAGGATGCGGCCCACCTCGGTGCTGCCGGTGAAGCTGATGTGGCGCACCACGTCGCTGGCGCACAGCACCTTGCCGATGGCGATGGAGTTGTCGCTGTCGGCCGTGAGGATGTTGAGCACCCCGGCCGGGATGCCTGCGCGAATGGCCAGTTCGGCGGCGGCCAGGGCCGTGAGCGGCGTGAGCTCCGCCGGCTTGATGACCACGGGGCAGCCCGCCGCCAGCGCGGGCGCGACCTTGCGCGTGATCATGGCGAGCGGGAAGTTCCACGGCGTGATGGCCGCGCACACGCCGATGGGTTGCTTGAGCACCATCAGGCGCCGGTTGTTGTCGAACTGCGGCAGCATCTCGCCGTTCACGCGCTTGGCCTCTTCGGCGAACCATTCCACGAAGCTCGCGCCGTAGGCCACCTCGCCCTTCGCCTCGGGCAGGGGCTTGCCCTGCTCGGCGGTCATGATGGTGCCCAGGTCGTCCTGGTTCGTCATGAGCAGGTCGAACCACTTGCGCAGCACGATGCTGCGCTCCTTGGCGGTCTGGGCCTTCCAGGCGGCCCAGGCGTTGTTCGCGGCGGCGATGGCGGCCTCGGCGTCGGCGGGGCCCAGGTTGGCCACGTCGGCCAGCTTGAGGCCGGTGGCCGGGTCGTTCACGTCGAAGCGGCTGGCGCCCGCCACCCAGTGGCCGTTGATGAGGCCGTCGGTCTTGAGCAGGCTGGGGTCGTTGAGCCGGGCGAGGGGGGAGGTCTTCATGTCCATGGCGGTATCTCCGGGTATCAAAGGAAGTTTCAAGCCAAATCGGGCTCCAGCGCTTATGCAGCAAGCGCTGGCAGCTATCAAAAGAGAAGTTTTGCGGTGCGCGTCACTGGTCGATGATGCGCCGCGCGAAGCGCTCCAGGTAGTCCATGAGCTGGTTGGCCCCTGCCATGGCCTGGGCTTCGTCGCCCGTGGCGATGCCCTGGGCCAGATGCATGTGGGCCCGTGCGCCTTCCGACACCTCGCCCTCGTGCTGGTAGGCGTACCAGAAGCGCCGGCACTGCACGATGAGCGGCTGCACGCACTTGACGGCCGAGTGGTTCTGGCTGGCCTGGTGCGTGACCACGTCCAGCTCGTGGTCGGCCAGCATGTAGTCGTCCAGATGGTTGCGCCCCGCGGCCTCCACCATCTTCTCGGCGCAGCGCACGATGGCCTGGCGCTGCGGCGCCGTGGCGCGGCGGGCGGCGCAGGAGGCGATCAGGCATTCCAGCACGCGGCGCGTCTGGATCACGTCCAGGTGATCGGCCAGGTCGATGTGCGACACCAGCAGCCCGCGCCGGGGCTGCTGTGCGATGAGCCCGATCGACACCATGCGCAGCAGCGCCTCGCGCACGGGAGTGCGGCCCAGGCCGGTGCTTTCCACGATGTCCGCCTCGACCACCGGCGAGCCGGGCTGCAGTTGCAGCGTGGAAATCATGGCCTCGATGGCGTCGTAGGCCACGTCGGCCGCGCGCCGCTTGGGGGCGGGGTCTCGGGGGGAAGTCGTGGGCATGGGGCGCATCTTACTTAGTCCGTCTCCTGCGCCAGCGTGCCGATGCGCGTGGGCGACAGCAGGTGGCGGGGCGGGGCGGGCGTCCAGCCGTACAGCACCTGGGCGGCCGCGCCGCAGACGCGGCCCTGGCAGGCGCCCATGCCGCAGCGGGTGTGGAGCTTGGCGTCGATCCAGCCTGTGCGGCCCGAGAGCGCCTGGTGGGGCACGTCCTCGCAGCGGCAGACCAGGGTGTCCGGCGCGGCGAGCTGGCGCACCGCGGGGCTCAATGGGAACTGCGCGTGCAGCAGGTCCGCGAAGCCCTCCCAGCGGGCCAGCCGGGGCAGCAGGGCCTGGGCGCGTGCGGTGTCGACGGCCACGGCATGGCCCGCGATGGCGCCCTGGAGCAGGGCGCGCTCGCTGCCGCCGAAGCCCGTGCATTCGCCGGCGGCGTAGACGCCGGGCACCGTGGTGGCCATGAGGCGGTCCACGCGCAGGCCCTGGCGTTCGTTGAGCTCGCAGCCCAGCAGTTGCCCCAGCTGCGTGTTGGGCACCAGGCCGAAGCCGCAGGCCAGCCGGTCGCAGGCCAGGGTTTCCTGGCGTGGTCCGCGCTGCAGCCGCACGCGCTCCAGCGCCCCGGCGCCCTCGGCCTGCAGCACATGGCTGGCGGCGCGCCAGCGCGGGTGGAGGAGGGTGGCGGCCTGCAGCGCCTTGGCGGGCCAGCGCGGCAGCTGCAGCGCGAACGCGGCCAGCGCCTGCCAGGAAGCCTGCTCGGCGATGCGGACGACCTGTGCGCCGGCCTTGCGGGCGGTGTCGGCCGCGGCCAGCAGCAGCGGGCCGGTGCCGGCGATCACGATGCGCTGGCCGCGCACCGGCACGCCGCCCTTGACCAGGGCCTGCAGCCCGCCCGCGCCGGTCACGCCGGGCAGGGTCCAGCCCGGAAAGGGCAGCAGCAGTTCGCGCGCGCCGTTGCACAGGAGCAGGCGGCGGCTGTGCTGGGTCCAGCCGCGCTCGGCATCTTCCAGCAGCAGGGCGGGCGCATGCCCTGGCGCGTCGGGGCCGCCCAGGCCCACGACCCGCGTGCCGCACAGCAGGCGGATGTTGGGGTGGCGCGCCAGCGCTTCGCGGTGCTGGCGCGCCAGGGGCGGCAAGGCCACGCCAGGGCCGTCGCGCCAGATCTGGCCGCCGGGGTGGATGTTGTCGTCCACGAGGGTGATGGCAAGGCCCGCGGGCGCCGCCGCCAGGGCCGCGGCCATGCCGGCGGGGCCGGCGCCCACGATCAGCAGGTCGCAGTGCGGGTCGCGGGGGCTCATGGCGGGTCTCCGGCGGGATTGTCGCGGGTGTCGATCGCCATACCGTCGGTGCACAGGGTCTGGCAGGCCAGGCGGCGGCGGCCGTCCACCAGCACGCGGCATTCGTGGCAGATGCCCATGCCGCAAAAGGGTGCGCGGCGCTCGCCCGTCACCGACGTGCGGCTGCAGCCCGGGGGCCGCAGGGCCAGGGCGGCCGCCACGCTGTGGCCTGGGGGCAACTGGACGGGGGTGCCGTCGATGAGGACCTGCACGGGGAGGGCGTTCGTCATGCGGCGATGTCTTCCAGGCTGAAGCGTTGCGCCGCGAAGGGGGCCGGGTCCAGCGGCGGGGAGGCGCCGGTGATCTGCGCCGCCAGCAGTTCGGCCGTGGCGGGCGCCGTAGTCACGCCCAGGCCCTCGTGGCCCACGGCCAGCCACAGCCGGTCGTGGCGCGGGTGGCGGCCGATGATGGGCAGGCTGTCGGGCGTGGCCGCGCGAAAGCCCGTCCAGGTGCGGATGGCGTTGAGTTCCGCCAGCGCGGGCATGTAGTCCAGCGCGCGGCGCAGCATGCGGGCGAGCACGTCCTCATCCACGGCCGGGTCGGTGGTGTCGAATTGGCGCGAGGAGCCCAGCAGCAGCTGCCCCGTGGGACGCGGCTGCAGGTTGAAGGCCACGGACGTGCCCTCGGTCTGGTGCGCGTTGCTGATGTAGCCCAGCTCCACCAACTGGTGCCGCACGGTGCCGGGGTAGCGGTCGGTGATGAGCAGGTGGCCCTTCTTGGGACGGATGGGCAGCTCGGGGCAGAAGCGCGTGGCGTGGATGCCCGCGGCCAGCACCACGGCCCCGGCCGTGCGCCAGGAGCCGTCGGCCAGTTGCACCCGGCCGTTGCCGTCGATGCGGGCGGCCTCGGCCTGCTCGGCGCGGATGGGTCGGGGCGCGTGCTGCAGCAGCCACTGGGCGGCGAGGGGGGCATAGACCAGGCTGTCGCCGCTGACCTTCAGCGCGCCTTGCAGATTAGGGCGAAGCGCGGGTTCCAGGCGGCGCAGGGCGGTGGCGTCCAGCAGCTCGCAGGCCAGGCCGTGGTGCCGCAGGCGGCGGGCTTTTTCCTCGGCGCCTGCCATCTCGGCGCCGTTGGCGGCCAGCCAGAGGGTGCCGCAGTTGGTGTAGGCGCAGCCGGGCTGGTCCGCCATCATGCGCGGGCCCCAGTCATGCCACAGCGCAAGGGATGCCTGGCTCAGGGCCAGTTCGGCGGGGTTGTCGTCCATCACCACCAGGTGGCCCATGCCCGCGGCCGTGGCGCCGCCCAGGCGGGCGTCGAGCACCAGCACATCCAGGCCGTGGCGTGCGAGCACGTGGGCGCAGGCCGCGCCGACGATGCCCGCGCCGATGACGATCACGTCCGCGTGCTGCATGGCGTCAGAGCCGGATGCCCCAGGCGAAGGGGTCGCCGTCTTCGATGAGCAGCGTGGCTTCGGCGCTCATGTAGGCGCGGCCGCGCAGGGTGGGGATCACCTTGCCGTCCTCTTGCAGCGCGTAGCTGGCCTCGAACTGGCTGCCGATGATGCTGGCCTGGCGCCACACCTGGCCCGGCCGCAGCTTGCCGTCGGCCGCGAGGCAGGCGACCTTGGCGCTGGTGCCGGTGCCGCAGGGCGAGCGGTCGTAGGCCCCGCCGGGGCAGAGCACGAAGTTGCGGCTGTCGGCCTCGTGGTCGTCGGCGAAGAGTTCGATGTGGTCGATCTCGCCGCCGTCGCCGCCGCGGATGCCCTGGTCCTTCAGCGCCTGCTGCAGGGCGCAGGTGTAGGCCGTGAGCGCTTCCAGGTTGTCGCTGGCCACGCGCTGGCCGTGGTCCGACACCAGGAAGAACCAGTTGCCGCCCCAGGCCACGTCGCCCACCACGCGGCCGTGGCCGGGTACTTCAATAGCCAGTTGGTGGTGCAGCCGGTAGGCGGGCACGTTGCGCACGCTGACCGAGCCGTCCTCGTGCAGCGTGGTGGTGACGGTGCCCACGGGCGTCTCGATGCGGTGCTCGCCCGGCGCGATGCGGCCCAGGTAGGCCAGCGACGCCACCAGGCCGATGGTGCCGTGGCCGCACATGCCGAGGTAGCCGGTGTTGTTGAAGAAGATCACCCCCGCCGTGTTCGCCGGGTCGGCGGGCGTGCAGAGCAGGGCGCCCACGACCACGTCGCTGCCGCGCGGCTCCAGCACCGTGGCCGCCCGCCAGGCGTCGTGCTGCGCGGCCAGCAGGGCGCGGCGCTCGGCCATGCTGCCCGTGCCCAGGTCGGGGAAGCCGCCCAGCGCCAGCCGCGTGGGTTCGCCACCGGTGTGGGAGTCGAGGATCTGGATCTTTTTCATGGTTTCATTCAATAACTTGCCAGGGGCACGGGCGCGGCGTTGCGGAAGGTCAGCACCGTGATGGGCGCCTGCTTCAGGTTGCCTTTTTCATCGTAGGCATAGGTGCCCGCCACGCCCTTGTGGCTGGACTGGTAGATCTGCGCGCCCACCTTGGCGGGCTGGGTGGAATTGGCCTTCTGCATCGCATCGGCGATGAACATGACCTGATCGTAGTACGAGGCCGCGTAGGCGTCCGCGTCGCGCTGGAAGCGGGCCTTGTACTTGGCCTTGAACGCGGCGCCGCCCTCCACCTTGTCGAGCATGGTGCCGCCCTGGGCGCAGAACACGGTGTCGTTGACGGCGTCGCCGCCGAGCTTGCCGACCTCGGGGCTGCACAGCGTGTCGCCGCCCAGCAGCTTGGCGTTGATGCCCAACTGCTTCATCTGGCGCGCCATGGGCGCCGCTTGCGGCGCGTAGCCGCCGAAGAAGATGGCCTGCGGCTGCCTGGCCTTGAGGCTGGTGAGGATGGAGAGGAAGTCGGTGGACTTGTCGGTGGTGAACTCCTGGCCCACCACCGTCAGGCCCTGCTTCCTGGCCTCCTTGGTGAACTGGTCCGCCACGCCCTGGCCGAAGGCGGTGCGGTCATCGATCACGGCCACCTGCTTCACCTTGAGCACCTGGGCGGCGTACACGGCCATGTTGGAGCCGATCTGCGTGTCGCTGGCGATGATGCGGAACAGGTTCTTGTAGCCGTTCTCGGTCACCTTGGGGTTGGTGCCCACGGTGGACACCAGGGCGCCGCCGTCGTTGTAGACGCGCGAGGCGGGAATGGTCACGCCCGAGCAGTAGGGGCCCATGACGAACTTGACGCCGCTGTCCACCAGCTTCTGCGCCACGCTGACGCCGGTGCGGGCGTCGCACTGGTCGTCCTCGGAGACCAGCTCGAACTTCAGGGTCTTGCCCTCGGCCTGGATCTTCTTCGCGTTGAGTTCCTCGATCGCCATGCGCACGCCGTTCTCGTTGTCCTTGCCGGCGAAGGCGTTGGGGCCGGAGAGCGGGCCGCTGTGGCCGATCCTGACCACCTGTTCCTGGGCATGGGCGTGGGCGGCCAGCAGCAGCGCTGCTGCAACGGTGGCGGCGGGCGTCAGGGTCCGAAATCCGAAAAGGGCACGTGTCATGGGAAACCTCTTGTGTGTGCGGTGAGAAAAAAGGCCGGTGTCTCCTCCGGCCCGGTGAAGCGGCTTGTTGTCAGGCCACGGATTGGTATTGGGCGGGGCGCGTGGCCAGGGCCTGCTTGACCACGCGCTCGATGAAGGCGCGCTCCTCGCCCACCAGCGGCAGGCGGGGGCGGCGCATGTGCTCGGTGCCCACGCCGACCAGGGCGTCGATGAGCTTGAGGTTCTGCACCAGCTTGTTCGATACGTCCAGGTGCAGCATCGGCGTCATCCACTGGTACAGCCGCAGGGCCTCGGCGAATTTGCCGGCCTTCATCAGGTCGTACAGCGCCACCGTCTCGCGCGGGAAGGCGCAGCCCACGCCGGCCAGCAGGCCGTCGCAGCCCAGGGCCAGGCCCTCGTAGGCGAGGTCGTCCACGCCCAGGAAGAGCTGGTAGCGGTCGCCCACGGTGTTGCGCAGGTCGGTGATGCGGCGGATGTCGCCCGTGCTTTCCTTGATGGCGGCGATCCACTCGCAGTCCGCCAGCTCCACCATGTGCTCGGGCTTGAGGTCCACGCGGTAGGCCACGGGGTTGTTGTAGATCATGAGGGGGCGCTGGGCCGCCTCAGCCATGGCGCGCACGTTGGCCATGGCCTCGCGCGCGTCGGCCACGTAGATGACCGAGGGCATGACCATGAAGCCCGCCACGCCCAGCCGGTTGGCGCCTTCGATGTAGCGCAGCGCCTCGCGGGTGCTGGTTTCCGACACGTTGGCCAGCACGGGGACGCGGCCGCCGGCGGCTTCCAGCGCGATGCGCGCCACGTCCAGCTTTTCCTCCAGCGAGAGCGTGCTGGCCTCGCCCAGCGAGCCGCAGGTGACCAGGCCGTGGATGCCGTTGCGGATCTGGAAGTCGATGTGGCGGGCCGTGCCTTCGGCGTCGATGGACTCGTCGGCGTGGAACTTGGTGGTGATGGCGGGGAAGATGCCTTGCCAGCGGGGTTGAGGGTTCACGGAAGCTCCTTGGAGGGAAGAGATGAAGAGAGAGGGAACAGGGCGGCGTTGGAATCGATTTATTAATATATTAGTAGAATATTTAAAAAAAGCAAGCCGGTGCGAACCCCTGGCGCGGAATGCCTGCGCCGCCCGCGTGCCACGGCCCCAGGAGCGGCAAACCTATAATGAAAGGTTGGTTCGGACGGGCAGTCCGCAGGCATCCGCCTGCCGCTTCGCCCGCGCCGCGCAAAGACTTCCACACACCATGAGCACACCCACCTTCTCCGTCGCCGACATCCGCAAGTCCTTCCTGGACTTCTTCGTCTCCAAGGGCCACACCGTGGTGGCATCCAGCCCCCTGGTGCCCGGCAACGACCCCACGCTGATGTTCACCAACTCGGGCATGGTGCAG
>Ga0222425_100227_pt1 | contig 29953 bp, 21 predicted proteins | sample 2B1ome_2_FD_180089 | JGI IMG/M metagenome (GOLD analysis project Ga0222425, IMG submission 180089) | Enriched microbial communities from leaf-cutter ant dump, University of Wisconsin, Madison, United States - 2B150A (version 2) | ecosystem: Environmental > Terrestrial > Nest > Insects nest > Nest... | reverse complement strand
CCACCACCGGGGCTCCTTTCTTGCCGCCGGGCTTGGCGTCGAAGAAGCGGCGGGCGGCCTTGGCCGTCTGCGCCATCTTCCGGGCGGCGCGCTTGCGCACGCCTTCGGGTTCGCCGTCCCCCCACACGTCGGGCGGGAGGATCGCCTTGTGCCGCTCGTCGATCAGGTCGCAAATCGCCTGGCCGACAAGGTGGCTCGAAATGGCCTGGCAATCCACCCCGTTGTCGAGCAGCAGCTCCCACTTTTCCTTCAGGTACCTGGCGGAGGAGACAGCGGCATCGACATCGAAGTGGTCGCCCCAGCAGGCAAGTTCCAAGCCGTCGTAGCCCATCCGCTTGGCCAGCGGCGCCAGCTTGACGAGGGGAAGATCGGCCCACTGGCCGGTGAAGAGGGTGACGGAGCGGTTCATGCGTGCAGGGGTGGAGGAATCAAGGGTGACGCCCGGCGGCTCAGGCCCGGCCGAGCAGATGCTGGAGCGTGTAGGATTCGAGCGCCTCGTAATCGCGCTCGGCCTGGAGCCGCGCCACGAGTCCGCGATCGTAGGTGCGGGCCTTTTCGACGAGACGAAGGAAGATCTCGCGGCTGGTCTGCAGGTGCTTGGTGACCGGCACGGCGGTGCCCTGCGTGCGCATGACCTTGACGTCGAGGCCGACGAATTCGCCGGCGCGGCCGTAGCCGCCCTCCTCGAGCACGCGCACCTGGTTGAAGGCGGCGCGCAGGTTCACGGAGCCGAAATTCTTGTCCTGGTCGAACTTCAGGCCGTTCTGGTCGTTGAGGTGGATGCTGCCCAGCTTCCCGTGGGCGAGCGCGAAGGCCATCTCGTCGCTCGGATCGAGGCCGGCGAGCAGGGCGTGGGCGCTCTCGATGACGACCTTCACGCGCTTCGGGTCGCGGGAGGCGTAGGCGAGCGCGACCGCATGGCCGGTGGTCGGGACGTAGGCGAGGTCGACGGGCTCGTTCGGCTTGGGTTCGATCCAGATTTCGATGGAGCGGTCGTGCTCCAGCATGAGGTCCACCGCCTCGAGCAGGCGCTGGTAGGCCTCGCGGGCGTTCTTAGCCTCGCGGATGTAGGTGCCCTCGCGGGCGAGCCAGAGCACGACGGCGCGGCTGCCGACGGCGCGCGCGATGTCCACGCACTGCTTGAGACGATCCTTGGCCCAGGCGCGGTCGGCGGCGCTGTTCGACGTGATGGTGCCGTCGATGGTCTGCGGCGCGAACCACAGGCGCGGGGCGACGAACTCCGGAACCAGGCCGGCCGACTTCAGCATGTGGCCGAAGGCGGTCGCCTCGGACAGCACCTGGGCCGACGACTTGGCCTCGAGCCCGGGCACCGCATCATCGTCGTGCAGCTGCACGCCGTCGAAGCCGAGCGACTTGTAGAGCTCGAATTTCTTCGCGTGCGGGTAGGCGGCGCGCACGTCGGGGCCGAAGGGATCGGCGCCCTCGCTGATGTTCCAAGGACCGAAGGAGAAACGGTAGTTGACGGGGGATTGCATAGGGGGATGAAAACGCGGGGTTGATCGGTCCCGCAGTCTGCCAGAATCCGCGTGCGGCCTCTACGTCACCGGGCTCGTTGGATGAGCCGATTGTTTCACCCCTGCACCGGCGCCGGAAACGGCGCGGCCGCGCAAGCCGCGCCGGAGGCGAATCCTGACAGGATTGTCTCAATCAACCCGGCCCGGCCTTGACTCGCGGCGGCTCGCGGCTCCTGTCTTTCGCCATAAAGCCACCTCCGGCCCGGCCTGTCGCACCCCACCTCTCGCCCCCTGCCCGTGACGGACGCGCCGACCATCCCCCCACGCCCATGGTCAGAAACCTGCTCCGCATCGCCGGCGACGCCCGTGTCGGGTCGCCAACAAGGTCTCACGCCGCCGCCGGTTCCCCTGAAAACGGAGCCGCGCCGGGCGTGAAATCCTTCTATCGCGAGCCGATCGACATCCCCTCCGGACACTCCTTCCGCGTGCTCCGCTGGCGCAGCAACCTGCGCGAGATCGAGCACGTGATCTCGCCCCGGCGCAGCGTGCGGATCGAGGGCGAGGGCACGCACTGGCACTACCACAAGGCGATGGAGCTGACGCTCATCACCTCCGGCGAGGGCATGCGCTTCGTCGGCGACCGCATGCAGCCCTTCGCCGCCGGCGACCTGGTGCTGCTCGGCGAACACCTGCCGCACTACTGGCACGCGCGCGGGCCGCTCTCCGGCATCTCGCTGCAGTGGCACTTTCCCCTCGCCCACCCGTTCTGGGTCTTCCCGGAGGCGGAGCGATTCGACGACTACTTCCAGGCCGCCGCGCGCGGCATCCATCTCACCGGCGAGACCGCGCGCCGGATCGAGGCCATGATGCGGCAGGTGCCCGAGGCCGAGGGGCTGCACCGGCTCGGGCTGTTCTTCAACATCCTGGCCGCCTGCGCCGCCGCGCGCGAGGGCGAGCACGCCTACATCTCGGAAAACTCCGTGCTGCTTTCCAACGAGAGCCGCCACCAGCTGGCGATGCAGGCGGCGGTGCGCTACGTGCTGATCCACTTCCGCGAGCCGATCACGCTCCAGCAGATCCTGCAGGTCACGCGCATGACGAAGCCGACCTTCTCGCGCCAGTTCCGCAGCCGCTGCGGCAAGACGCTCAGCGACTACATCCAGCAGGTGCGCATCGACGCGGTCTGCCACGAGCTCGTCAAGACCGACCACGCCATCGTCGACGTGGCCCTGGCCAACGGCTTTTCCCACATTTCTTTTTTCAACAAGGCCTTTCGCCGCACCATGAAGTGCAGCCCCTCGGAGTACCGGGCGAAATACAAGGAGACGTCCGCAGCCGGGCCGGCCGACGCCTGACCCGGCGGGCGCCGCCTGCGCCGGTCAGGGCGCGGCGTTGATCTCCGCCATCACCTTCCGCACGTAGTCCACGGAGGCCGCGATGCTCTTGAAGGGGTCCTCGGGCGTGCCCTCGAACTCGACCGTCAGCGCGCCGTAGTCGGGAAAGCCGCCCTCGGAGAGCGCCAGCAGGAATTCCTTGAGCGGCAGATCGATGTCGGGCCCCAGCGGGCGATGGCCGTGGTATTCCTTGAGGTGCACGCCGAAGACGCGCCCCTGCAGCGTCCGGGCCCAGGTCTCGGGATCCTCCCGCGAACGCATGACGTGGCCCGTGTCGATGCACGCGCCGACATGCGCGTGCGTCTTCGCCAGCAGCGCCTGGACCTGCGCGAGGGTCTCGCCCTGCGATTTCGGCCCGTGGTTGTGCAGGCAGACGCGGATCTCGGGGAATTCCTCGCAGAGGCGGTTCAGCCCCTCGAGGCCCCGCTCGTCGATCCTGTTCGCGATGACGACCCGCGTGCCCATCTTGCGGGCGAACTCGAAATAGGTGCGGTTCACCTTCTCGTCGGCCACCATGTTGCCGACGAAGACGCCCGACAGCCTGACCCGGTGCTCGTCGAGCAGGCGCAAGGCCTCCTCGATTTTGGCGGGCTCCGCGTCCGCCCGCAGGTGTCCGGCGAAGATTTCCACATGATCGAGGTCCAGCTCCCGCGTGGTGCGGATCACCCGCTCGAGCGGGAATTCGCGCAAGCCGAAGCTCTCGAAGCCGAGCAGGCCCTTGACCTTGGGCTCGCCGGCGCGGACCGGCAGGGCGGAGAGAAGACAAAGCAACAGGACGACCACGACAGCGAACGAAGGTGAGGATTTCATGGCAGGGGGAGAGGAGGTTGGAGGATGGAGGGGAAAACGGTCGGTTCAGGGTTCGCGGCGGTCCGCGGTCGCGGCCGGCTTGGCGGGCAGCGCGAAGGCGAGCCAGGCGTCGCTTTTCGCCGCGCGGAGATGGCCGCCGCCCGAGGCGGGCAGGACGACAAACTGCCGCCCGTTCACCTCGTAGACCGTCGGCGGCGCCGTGCCGCACGAGGGCACGTCGTGGCTCCAGAGTTCGCGACCGTCGTCCGCATCGAAGGCGCGGAACTTGTTGTCCCGCGTCCCGCCGACAAAGACCAGGCCGCCGGCGGTCACGGTGGCGCCGCCGAGGTTCTCGGTGCCGGTCTGGGGAATGCCGCGCGTGGTCAGCTGCCGGTATTCGCCGAGCGGCACCTGCCAGCGCTTGCGGCCGGCGTTGAGGTCGTAGCAGATCAGCAGCCCCCACGGCGGTTTGCCGCCGGGATACCCCTCGTGGTCCAGCAGGCGCGGGTAACCGTTGAAGGCAATCGGGCGCCGCTCGGTGCCCGCAATCTCGCCGGCCGCGACGCCGGGGCCGCGGTCCCGCGCGAGCAGAAAATCGACCAGCGCCGGCAGCTTGTCCGGCGGCAGCGGCATCGCCGGCATGGCGCCGGTGCCTTTCTGGATGACCTGCCGGATCTCCTCCGCCCCAAGCCGGTGACGCAGGCCGACCAGGGGCGGCGCCACCCCGACCCCTTCGCGATTGGGGCCGTGACAGGCAATGCAGAACTGCTGGTAGGTCTGCTCCCCCGCCGTGGCCGGCACGGCCGGAGCCGGGTCGCTCTCGCCGCGCAGCGTGACGATCCACGGGGTCTGGTTGGCGGCGATGTAGAGCAGGCCCGTGCGCGGGTCGAAGGCCGAGCCCGGCCAGTCCGTCCCGCCGAGCAGGCCGTTGATCACGATCGGACGCGTGAGATCGGGCGGATCGAAGAAACCGAGCGGCGCACGCATCACCTGCTGTTCCACGAAAGCCGTGGCCTCCGGCGAAAGATCGGTGATGTCCGAGCGTTCGAACACCTGCTTGGTGATGGGCTCGGGCGTCAGCGGCGAGGGCTGGTAGGCCGCGGTGACCTCGCCCGGCACGCGCGAGGTCGGCGCACGCCGCATGCGAAACGGGAACAGCGGCTGGCCGGTCACGCGGTCGAGCAGGTACACCGTGCCGTTCTTGTCGATCTGGGAAACGGCGTCGACCTTGCGGCCGTCCAGGGTGATGGTGACGAGGTTCGGCGGCGAGCCCATGTCGAGGTCCCAGATGTCGTGCCGGACCCCCTGGAAGTGCCAGATCCGCTCGCCGGTCAGCGCGTTGAGCGCGATCAGGCAGCTGCCGAAGAGCGTGTCGCCGAGATGGGTGAGCCCGCTGAAGTTCGGCTTCACCGATCCGGTGGCGACGTAGGCGATGCCGCGCGACTCATCGAGGGCCATGCCGGCCCAGCAGTTCGCGCCGGAGGCCTCGATGCGGTTGTCCCAGGTCTCGTAACCGAACTCGCCTTCGCGCGGGATCGTGTGAAACCGCCAGAGCATCCGGCCGTCGCGCACATCGTAGCCGAAGATGTCGCCGTCGTAGCCTGGCACGACGTAGACGTTCTGGTAAACCGCGCCCCCGACGGTGCCGCCCGTCGGCAGGTGGGCCCGGCCGTTTTCGCCGAAACCGGAAATCGGCGCACCGGTCGCGGGGTCCAGGGCGTAGATCCAGTAATTGCAGGTGAAGAGCAGGCGGGCGGGATGGTCCGCGTCACCGGGCCACCACATCAGGCCTCGTCGCGCTGGATTGTCGATCAACCCGAGCGGCTGGCCGAGCTCGGGCGCGAATTTCCAGAGTTCTCGTCCGGTCGCCGCATCCAGGGCCGCGATCTGCCTCCCGCCGGTCGGCACGAACATCACGCCGTCCACGACGATCGCGTTGCACTGGATGTTGTCCGTGCCGTCCTGCGAGTGATAGACCCAGGCGAGTTCGAGGTCCTGCACGTTGTCGCGGTTGATCTGGGCGAGGGTCGAGAAACGGTTGGAGGTCGGGCCGCCGTGCGAACGGTGCCACTGCCCGTAGGATTCCAGGGCGGGCCAGCCGTTTGCGGGTGTCCGCTCCTCGGGCCGGGCCGCGGGGATCTCGTAGTATTCCGGCAGCGCCGCGCGGGCGGCGGCATCCTCGACGGGCAGGAGCTCCGCCGCCCCACCCCGGACGGCGGCGCAGGCGGTGATGGACAGCAGAAGGGAAAGGGAAGACCTCATGGGAGATGGAAAGCGTGGAAACCGGGGCCGGCGGACGGGCGGTCAACGCGGACGAAGACCGCACCGATTCTGCCGGAATCCTTGGGGGCGCCGCCACCGCGATGGGCTCAGGCGCTTGCTCGTTGGTGTCATGCAGCCGGCTCAGCGGGGAAAATGCCCGGCGGGGCGGACCTCGCTTCCGGTGACACCCGTCAGGCCGTCGCCGAGCTCGCGCCGGGCCTGCTCGGCCACGGCCTCCAGCCCGGCCACGATGTCGGGATGCAGCGCCTGCACGTCGAGGGTCTCGCCCGGGTCGCGCCTCAGGTCGTACAGCGCCTTGGGCACGGGCGCCATGCGCGCCTTGCCCACGTAGCCGCCGACGCCGGGCACCATAACCTCGCGCTCCTGATGGGCGAAAACGAGCTTCCAGTCCCCCCGGCGCACGCCGTCGAGATTGTTGTCGCGGAAGTAATAGTAGAGCGTGTCGCGCACGGGCCGCGAGAAGTCGCCCCGCAGCAGGGGCAGCAGGCTCACGCCGTCGATCTTGCGCGCCGGCAGCGCGTGCCCGGCGATCTCGGCGAACGTCGGCAGCAGGTCGATGTTGGCCGCCAGCCGGTTGCAGACGGTCCCGGCGGGAATCCGGCCGGGCCAGCGGGCGAGGAACGGCACGCGATGCCCGCCCTCCCAGGTCGTGACCTTGCTGCCGCGCAATCCGCCGGCGGAGCCGCCGTGTTCGCCCAGGATGGTCTCGGGGCCGTTGTCGCTCGTGAAGATGACGAGCGTGTTGCCGGCCACGCCGTTCGCCTCCAGCGCGCGCAGCACCTCGCCGACGGACCAGTCGATCTCCATCATCACATCCCCGAAGAGCCCCAGTTCGCTGCGTCCGCGAAACCGGGCGGAGGCGGCGATCGGAAAATGCGGCATCGGGTGCGTGAGGCACAGGAAGAAGGGCCGGTCGCGGTTCTCGCCGATGAAGCGGACGGCGCGCTCGGTGAAACGGGCGGTCAGCCCGGCCATGTCATCCATGTCGCGGATCTCCGCGACGACCTGCTCCCCTTCCAGGATCGGAATGGTGTCCGGCCAGGTGCTGCGCACGTTGTCGCGATCCTTGACCGGATCGAGCGGCGCGCCGACGAAGTCGCGCCGCCACATGTCGTTGGAGTAAGGCAGCCCGTGGAACTCGTCGAACCCGTGGCGCAGCGGCATGGCGCCCGGACGGTCGCCGAGGTGCCACTTGCCGACGAGCGCGGTGCGATACCCGGCGGTGCGCAGCAGCTCGGGCATGGTTTCCTCGTCCGGGTTGAGTCCCTTCTCGGAGCCCGGCAGCATCGCCATGGCGATGCCCACGCGGTTCGCGTATGTGCCGGTGAGCAGCGCGGCGCGGGAGGCAGAGCAGACCGGGTGCGCGGCGTTGAAGCTCGTGAAGCGCATCCCCTCGGCCGCGAGCCGGTCGAGGTGCGGCGTCTGGTAGCCGAGCGCGCCGTTGCTGCCGAGGTCGCCGTAGCCGAGGTCGTCCATGTAGATCAGGACGATGTTGGGCCGGGCCGGCGGCTCGGCGCCGGGGGCGAAACCGGCCCAGCCGAGACAGCTGAGCACTGCCAGGTGACGCAGGAACGAGGTCATGGGGTCAGGATGAACGGGGGCGGAACGCGCGCACGTCAGAACTTGAAGGTGGAGGTCAGATCCCAGGTGCGGCCGGTGGTGATGCGCTGCACGGGAATGCCGCCGTTGGGGTCGGCGGCGACCGGGATGAGGTCGTCGTCGTCCAGGAGGTTGCGCACGTTCAGCTGGAGGTGCCAGTCGAAGGTCTTGAACTTCTTCCGGTAACCCACCCAGGCATCGTAGGTGACCTCCTTGGGGCCGCGGATCGGGGCGGTGACATCCGGCACCCAGCCGAGCAGCGGGTCGTTCAGGATCGGGTAGCCGATGGCGATGTTGTCCTGCCAGCGCACGGCGCCGCCGACGTTCCAGCCGCGCAGGAATCCCTCGCGGGAGAACGTGTAGTTGGTGATGGCGTTCCAGCGCCATTCCCGAATCTCGTTCGTGATCGCGCCGCCGTCCTGGCGGATGACGGTGAGGGCGCCGGCCAGCGAGTTGGACGTGAGCACCGAGCGGAAGGTGTCGCTGGCCGTGACGCTGGCGGGGAAGTGGCCGAACTGCTCCAGGGCCGCGGCGCGGGAGGCGATGTATTCCTGGTAGTCGAGCGCGGTGTTCTGGCGCGTGACCTTCTGCTGGGCGCCGTTGAGGAGCAGGCGCCAGTTGGACGTGATGTTCCAGACGAGCTCGAGTTCCAGGCCCTTCGAGTTCAGGTCGCTCGTGGCGACGAGCCCCGCTGGCGCGGTGACATTGCGCAGCCCGGGCGCCACGTCCTGGACCTGCCAGGCGGAGAGGATCCCCTGCGGCAGTTCCGGGTAGTCGCGCAGGCGCTGGATGTCGGCCTGCCCGAGCGGATTGGCCGCGATCAGCTCCTCGGCCTGCGCGATGAAGTTGGCCTCGCGGACGATGTAGTTGCGGGAGTAGTCGCTGAATTGCGCCACGCTCTGGCGGGCCTGCACGGTCTCGTACCAGTTGGCGCGGAAGCTGAGCTTGTTCTGGAACAGCGTGACGGTGAAGCCCTGCTCGGTCGTCTCGCCGCTGGGCGGGGCGATGGGGCGCCCGTAGATGTCGGAGCGGGTGCCGCCCAGCTGGGTGTTCTCGGAAACGCCGTAATGAAGGCTGACGGAGGCCTCGCCCGGCAGGCGCGAGACGAACCGCTCGGGCACGTGGCCCACCACGGACCACGAGAAGGTCTCCGTGCTGCCGCGCAGGGACGGCGTGCCGCCGAGCCGCAGGCTGGCGCCGTCGATGAGCACGCGGTTGTCGGCCGCGCGGAGCACCGGCAGGTTGTTGTAGTTGGTGAGCCGGTCGCGGCGCCAGCCGGCCATGCCGACGAGGGCGCCGTCCCAGAAATGATTCTGGAGCACGAAGGCCTGGGTATCGATGTCGCGACGGGCGAGGTTGGCGCCCATCGGGATGTCGCGCTCGACCGCGATCGTCTGGTCCTCGAAGCGCTGGGTGTTCACATTGTAGACGCGGACGGTGTACTCCGGGTCGATCTGGAGCGCCTGCTGGACGCCGGGCAGCGCGGCTCCGGCGGCGCTGGTGGCGCCGGCGAGGCTGGGCCCGAGGTAGATGATGCCGCCGAGGTCACGGGCGCGGTTGGTGACGATGCCGGTGTTGTTGCGGTTGCCCTGCAGGGTCGCGAGCTTCGCGTCCCAGGCATAGGCCTTGTAGTTGACGGTGCCGGAGCGCCGCGTGCTCGATTCGCCGAGGCCGGTGAAGGTCTGGCGGCCGAGGATGCGCCAGACGAGTCCCTCGCGTTTGCCGAGGTTGGTCTCGAGGTAACCGGTGACCTGGTGATTCTCGCTCTTGATCCAGCGGCGCGAGCGCGAGCCGCCGGCGAAGGTGATGAACGGACGCCCGAAGTTGGCGTTGGGCGTGCCGTCGGTCATCTTGTTGTTGATGTCGATGCCGAGCTGGAAGGCGGGCCCGCCGTTGCCGAAGAGGGCGTAATCCTCGAAATCGTTGTTTTCGCGGTGATAGGCGTACTTCAGGCCGGCCTGGCCGCGCAGGAACCGCTGCTCGACCGAAAAGTCGACGATATCGAAATCGTGCGCCTCGCTCTTGTTCGGTCCGTCGATGAGCTGGTTGCGGAAATCGAACACGCTGGTGTCCTGCACGACTGCCTGGGTGTAGAAGCTGGCCTGGGTCGCGGGCAACCCGTAGGCGCGCAGCAGAAAGGCGGTGCCCGCCATGGTGCTGAAGGTCGGAAAGCTCGCGAGGACGGCGCGGGGGACGGTGGTCATGTGTCCGGCCACGCGGCCGGGGTTGAGCGACGGGTCCACGGCCGCCTGGCCGGGGCCGGCATAGGTCACCGCGGGCGTGTCGAAGGGCGCGATCTGCTGCTTGAAGAAATCAATGCGGGTGCCGTCGGGCATCGCGGCGAAACCCTGGCCGGCCGTCGGATCGTGGGGCAGCTTGGTGCCGCCGACCGGACTGGTCCAGAACCAGCTGGTGATCGAATCCTGGGGCGGCAGCAACCGCGGGCGGTTGGCGTCGATCTGTCCGCGCTCCCCCGCCAGCCGGATCGTGGTCATAGGCCAGGGGCGGTATTCGACGATGCCGTAGGCCCGCCGCGTGTCCTCGAAGGCGGGCCGCGTCTGATACTCGCGGTTGTCCGCCAGCGCCGCGAGGCGGAACGAAAGCTTGTCGGCCATCAGCACCTTCTCGACGTCGAAACTGCCGCGCACGCTGCCGTGGCTGCCGGTGCGCAACTGGATCATGGAGCCGTCCCTGAAGGCCGGCTTGATCACGGCGCTGTTGATGATGCCGGCCGGGCTGCCGAGGCCGAAGAGCACGGAGTTGGCGCCGCGGTTGATCTCCACGCGCTCGGTGTTGTAGGTGTCGAACGGGACCTCGGTGGAAAAATAGTCGCGCGTCAGGTCCGCGGCGGCGAGGCCGCGCAGGCGCGTGTTCTGGTTGGGATTGCGGTAGGAACCGTCCTCCCGCGCGCTGGACGTGACGCCGCCGGGGGCGGCATAGTTGCCCCCGAGACCGGGCACCTCCGTGCCGGTGGTGTAGACGAGGAGATCCTGCGCGTTGGCCGAGGCCGTGTCCTGAAGAAACTCCTGCGTGACGACGCTGATGGAGGTCGCGATGTCCGCCAGCGAGGTGCGGACGCGGGTGCCGGCCAGGGTGGAGGAGGCATAATAGCCCTCGGTGTCGCCGGCCTGAATCATGAACGGAGACAGGGTGACCGTTTCCTCCTTGCCCGGAGTGGGGGATGGAGCCGGAACGGTCTGCGAAAGCAACGCGAGCGAAGAGGTGAGGAAAGCAACGACGCCGGTCAGGCGCGCGTGGAGGTGGGGGGTATTCATGGGTGCGAGGAACGGTGACGGCCGGATCGCCGCAGGGTTTGTCCCGAGGGAGGGAACGCGGTTGTCCGGAGCATGGCCACCTTAACATGGATGCCGGTGCTCCCGCCACCTACCCCGGCTCAATCTCTTGGCTAAAAGTTTCAACCGGGCACCCGGCCAATGCTCCGCCCGGTGCAGGAAGGGGCCAATCCGATGGTTGCCGTGCAGGCCGGGATCGCCGCAGCCCTGGCGAAGAAGGCGACCCCGCCCTGCAGTGGACCCGCTCAGCTCCCGGCCGCCGGCACGAAGCGCAATTCGTCGATGGCGAGGAACTCGCCGGTGCGCGGGCCGCTGAGGCGAATGGTCGTGATCCCCGCAGCCTTCACGGTCAGCTCGAACTGCGGCACGGGCTCGGCGGGATTTTTCCGGCCGGGCACCGCCGGCACCGCGGTCTCGGCAACAAGACGGTTGGCGGCGTCGAAGGCCTGGAGTTTCGCCGGAGCGCCGGTCGAGCCCCACAGCACGAGGGTCACGGACGAGACCGGCGCGGGAAATTTCGCCTGCAACGGGATCTGCTGCTCGTGGGCCATCGCGTTCAGGATGCCTTTCCGCTCCGTCGGCAGGTAGGGGAAGAACATCACGCGGCCCGCGGCCTTGCTGTGCTCCAGCGGCCCGGCGAGCGAGAACACGACGCCCTGCTCCGTCCACGTGGGCACCGGCTTGCCGATCTCCGCCTGCTCGAAATCGAGCACGATCTCGCGCGGCTCCGCGGCCGCGGCGGTTGCGCCGGCGAGGAGTGAAACCAGACAAGCCAGCCAAACCTTTTTAACCACACATGGACACCGATGCGCACCGATGGAACCGAGGCGGAGGGCCCGCGTCCCTGCGGACCGTGGTTTGCTCAGAGGCGTGGCTCGGAACCCTGAGCCCGTCGAACGGGCAAGGTGCGCCCCTGCAGGAAACGTCATCCATTCGTGTTCATCGGTGGCCATCGGTGGTTCTGCTCCTCTTTCCATGTCTTCCGAGTGTTCCGTGGTTTCCCTTCCTCACACCAGCTCCAGGCCGTGCATACGGCCGGTGGACGAGGCGAAGCGGTCCTCCTCGATCCCCATGCGCTGGAGCATCGAGACGAAGAGGTTCGGCAGCGGGTAGTTCCGGTCCTTGTCGAACACGAGGTGCTGGCCGTGGCGGAAGCCGCCGCCGGCGAGCAGCGTGGGCATGTTGGTCGTCGAATGCGCGTTCGCGTCGCCGAGGTTCGAACCGTAGAGGATCATCGTGCGGTCGAGCAGCGTGTCGCCGCCTTCCCGCACGCCCTTCAGGTCGGCGAACAACCCGGCCAGCAGCTTCATGTGCCACTCGTCGAGGATGCGCAGCTGCGCGAGCTTGTCCTCGGATTTCCCGTGGTGCGACAGGTTGTGGTAGTCGTCGGTGATCTCCGCCCCGGTGATCTGCGGCACCGGCGTGCCGACGCTGTTGAGCATGAGCGTGACGGAACGGGTCGAATCGGTCTCGAACGCGAGGCGCACGAGGTCATACATCACCTTCACCTTCGCCATGTATTGCGCCGGGCTCGGCGGATCAACGGGCACGGGGGCGTTGACGACGGGCTTCGGTTTCCGCTCCCACCCTTTCGAGGTCTGCAGGCGCTGCTCGAGCTCGCGCACGCTCGTGAAGTACTGGTCAAGCCGGTCGCGGTCGCGCGCGCCGACGTGGCGCGAGAGGGACTTCGCCTGGCCGGCCACGGCGTCGAGGATGCTGCGGCCGGTGTCGAGCTCGCGGATCTGCGCCTCGACCTCCTCCGGCGAACCCTGGAGGAACAGCTGGCGGAAGACCTCCGACGCCTTCTCCTCGGGCGGGATGGCCACGCCGCCGCCGGTCCACGACAGGCTGCGCGTGCTGGTGTTGACCGCGAGCGTGAGCGACGGAAAACGCGTCTGCCCGCCGATGCGCTCGGCGATGTGCTGGTCGAGCGAGATGGTGTTGCGGAACGAACTGCTGGCCGGATGCGGCGCGGCCGTCAGGAACGCGATGTCCGCCGGGTGGCCGCCGTCGACGTTGGGATGCGACACGCCGCTGAACACCGTGAAGTCCTCGCGGTGCGGCGCGAGCATGTTCAGGTAGGGCGAGGCGGCATAGCCGCGGCCCGTGCCGGTCGGGAAGAAGTTGTCGCCGAGCAGGCCGAGGTTGTTGCAGATGCCGAACATCCGCCGCGGTTTCGCGTTGGGCGCGAGCGGGGAGGACGACTCCGCCGCGCGCACGAAGGCCGGCAGCATGGCGTCGAGAAACGGCAGCGACAGCAGGATGCCGGTGCCCTGCAGGAAACGCCGGCGCGTGATGGCGCGGCGCGAAGCGATGAAAGGGGCCGGGGAATCATTCATGGGCGGGGGCCGCGAACGGCGTTGGGGGTGGAAAGGCAAATGACGCCAAAGGGTGGAGCGCCTTGTCCCCAAGGCGCTTCTGGCGCGGACGCGGAGAACCGAACCGTTTTGACCGCGGATGGGCACCGATAGAACCCAGGCGGAGGGCGCGTGCCTGCAAGGTTGCTGCTTTCATCCGTGTTCATCCGTGTGTTCCGTGGTCAGATTTCGTGTGTTCCGCGGTTGGTTGCTTACTTCGTCTGGAAAAGGTCGCTCTGGACGATTTCGTGCACGAGGGTGCGCACGCCGTAGCCGCGGGGGGCGGCGCGTTGCAGGAGGGTTTCGAGCTGGTCCCGCTCGGAAAACCGCACCGGCTGGCCCGTCGCATAGATCACGAGCTGCTTCGCCAGCGCGCGGGCGAGGGAGGCCTCGTCGACCAGCAGCAGGCGCTTGAACTCGCGCACATCCTGGAAAGGCCGGCCGTCGGGCAGTTCGCCGGCGGCGTCCACCGGCAGCGCGTGATGGAACGCGAAGCGCTGGCCGTTCAGGCCGACGCCGGGCACGGACGCGACGCCTTCCTTCACGGCGCGGTACTGGTCGCGCCAGCCGCCCATGACGTCGAAGCTCTCGAGCGCGAACCCCGGCGGGTCCATCGTGGCGTGGCAGGATGCGCAGCTCGGGTCTGCGCGGTGTTTTTCCAGCTGCTGCCGGATCGTCACGGCGCCGCGGATGTCGGGCTCGACCGCGGCCACCGGGGGCGGGGGCGGGGTCTCGATGCCGAGGATGCGCTCGGTGATCCAGTGGCCGCGCAGCACCGGCGAGGTGGTGGTGCCGTTGGCCGTGACCTTGAGGATGCTGGCCTGCGTCATGAGCCCGCCGCGCACGCTGCCCGCGGGCAGGTCCACGCGGCGCATCGCCGCGCCGGTGATGCCCGGGAGGCCGTAATGCGCGGCGAGGCGCTCGTTGGCGTAGGTGAAGTCCGAATCCACCAGGTTGCGGGCGGGCAGGTCGGCGCGCAGCAGCTCCGCCACGAAGAGCCGCGTCTCGGCCAGCGCGGCCTGCTTGAGCGGATCGTCGAGCTCGTAATCGTTGTAGAGCGTGGCCGACGGCGAGGTGTCGTCGATCTTGCGCAGGTCGAGCCAGTAGTCGGTGAAGGCCTCGACCAGGCGGTCGGAGCGCGGGTCGGCGAGCAGGCGCTCGGTCTCGGCCCGCAGCGCCGCGGGATCGCGCAGCTCGCCGCGGTCGGCGCGCGCGCGCAGGGCCTCGTCGGGCGTGGAATTCCAGAGGAACAGCGCGAGGCGCGTCGCCAGCGCGTGGTCGTCGAGCCGGCCCGGCTGCTCCTCGACAAACAGGAAGCCCGGCGAGGCCAGCACCGCCGTGTAGGCCGCGAGCATGGCCTTGGCGAAGCCGTCGCCGCGCGCAACCTGTCCGTGGAAAAGCGCGAGGAAGCGCTGCACGTCGTCCTCCGGCACCGGCCGGCGGTAGGCGCGGGCGAGGAAACGCCGCAGGAGGCGCTCGGCGTCGCGCGCCGGATCGGCCGGCACGACCTCGACCGGCACCTGCTCCATCCGGAACGACGGCGGGCCGGGCCGGCGCGGCGCGTCCGGCGCCGGGGGCGGCGGCACGGTTTCCAGCATCACGCCGCGCGCGCCGGGCTCAAGGCGTTGCAGCGGCAGGTCGCCGAAGAGCAGGCGGTAGCCGGCGGTCGCGGTTTCGTCGGACAGCGGGCCCTCGACCTCCATCCATTGCAACGCATAGCCCGGCATGCCGTCGGGCTGCGCGAGCGGATTCACATATTGTTCGTCGGTGCCATTGACGCGCGTGCGGAAGAGCCGCGACGCGTCGGTCTGCATGACCTCGCCGGCCTGCAGCAGCACGTCCAGCTCGTGCACGCCCGGCTCGGGCGCGAGGTCGAAGACACCCACCGGACGGCGCTGGCCCTGGCTCGAGGCATAGACGCCGATCGGCTCCGGCCGGCGGCCGGGCCAGACCTCGTCGAGGTTGGGCCGGTGCCACACCGGCAGCCAGTAGACGGGCGACTTCTCCTCGCCCTGTCCCTCGAAGAACCAGCGGCCGATGCCGCCGCCGCTCACCCAGACCGAGTAGCCGGCGAAGCGGAGCTTGTAACGCCCGGCGACCGGCGCGCGGAACTGGCCCCAGCTGTAGGCGCCGGCATCGCTGAAGGTGCTCGACACCTTGCCCACGGCCTCGCGCTCGCGGGTTTCGGGACTCGTGAACGGCGCGCGGCCGGCGCGGACGTCGGGCTGGGCGCGCGCATCGAGCACGGGAAAGGTCAGGCGGTCGGGCAACGTACCGTTCTCGCGGGGCATGAAGGCGCGCAGGCTGGGTTCGTCGCGCGCGTAGTGGCGTCGCACCGACGGCTCCGGCCGCTCGAACTGCTGGCGCATCGCCTGCCGCATCGCATGGTCGGCGGCGCCCAGGTAACGGGCCATCTGCACGTGCGAGATGTCGAGCGCCTCGCCGCTCTTGTTGTGGCGGTACGCCTCGCCGTCCTGCGGCAGCCGGTCCTTCACCTGCGCCCACGGCACGCCGAGGAGGTCGCGCAGCGCGTTCTCATATTCGTAGCGGTTGAGCCGGCGCTGGACGCTGCGTCCGTCGCGCGCGAGGAGGGCGCGTTCCGATTCCGTCAGGCTGGACGCCAGCGTCCGGAGGAAGGCCTCGATCTGGTCCGCCTCGGGCCGCCGCTTTTCCTTCGGTGGCATCTCGCCGGCCTTCACCCGGTCGTGGACCTTCACCCAGAGCGCGAGGTTGGCGCGGCTCTGCGGATCGTAGGCCAGGGTTTCGAGGTCGAGGCGGCCCTTCAGTTCGTCCGCGTTGTGGCAACTCGAGCAATAGCGGTCGAGAAACGCGCCCACCGTCGCGGGCGGTTCGTCGGCGCACGACCAGGGGACGCAGGCAAGCGCGGCCAGGGCAAGGGGTAGGCTGAGCCGGGGGTGGGACACGTGGAGGGGTGACGGCGTTACCCAAAAACCAAACGCCGCCCCCGCAAACCGCGATTCCCATTACCGTCCCACAGGAGACCTGTGCCGGCGCCAGGGCCCGCCCCTCGCGGGGCGGGCCGGACGCGGTTCGCCGCTCAGGCGGGCACCAGTTCGCGCGGAGCCGCGGCGGGCCGGGCGACCTCCGGTCCGATGCGGATTTCCTCCGCCGAGGTGGCGTGATCGAGCCGCGCCAGATCCGCCGCCGAGAGCGGCAGCGCCGACGCCTGCGCCAGCTCCTCCAGCTGCGCGACGGACTGCACGCCGATGACGGCGGAGGTGACCGCCGGGTTGTGCAGCACCCACGCCAGCGCGACCCGGGCCGCGGAGACCTCGAGGCGCGACGCGACGTCGGCGACCACCGACAGGGCGGCCTCGCCGTAGGTGTTGCCGAAACGCTCGGCCAGCCAGTCGCGCCGGGCCGGATGGAACACGCTTGCGAAATCGCGCCGGCTCGCGAGGAAACCGCCGGCCAGCGGCGAACGCGCGAAGAACCCGAGCCGCTGTTCCTGGCACAGGGCCATCGCCTCGGGCTCGAAGCGCGCCCGCGTGGTCAGCGAGTAGTCGGCCTGCAGCGCCTCGAAGCGGCAATGACTGTGCTGGTAGGCGCGCCCGAGGCTGTCCACCACGCGCCAGACCGGGAAACCCGCCGCGCCGAGGTAGCGGGCCAGCCCGCTGCGCACGGCGTGGTCGAACGCCTGCAACGAGACGTGGATCGGCACCAATCCCTCGTTCCACTCGAAGATGACCAGGTCGAGCCGGTCGGTCTGGAGGCGCCGGGCCGAGTCCCGGCAGGCCTCGCGGACGACGGTAGCAAAGGCCGCCTCGCCGCCCTCCGGCGGCTGGCGGACGTAGATGCGCGTCGACAGGAACAGGTCCTCGCGGCGCAGGTGGCGCGAGGTCCACCAGCGGCCGACCATCTCCTCCGAGAACGTCGCGGCCACCGAGGGCAGCGACAGCTCCGGACCGTGGTTGGTGGCCTGGATGAAGTTTCCGCCCGCGGCATGGTAGGCGTCGAGAATCGCGAACGCGGTCTTTTCGTCGGTCTTCCAGCCGAAGTTGAGGGTGCCGAGGCAAAGCTCGGAGATCTTGAGACCGGTGCGGCCCAGGGTGCGTTGTTTGATCATGGCGTTGTTCGTTTGCGGGCGCGTGGGAACGCGCGGGGAGGTTGAGGGCGGCCGCGCGCCACGGCCGCGGATCGCACGGCGATCCGCGGCGGGTGGCGCGGCGTGGGCCGCAGGAGGGAGGCTCGCGACCTTCCGGGCGGGAGCCGATGGGGAGGAGCGGAAACCGCTCAGGCGACGGCCAGCGGGCCCGCCGGGACGCGGAGGTGGCCGGTGGCGCGCCGCCGCAGGAGGTTGCTCGTCCGCTTGCGCAGCATCCGGTCGAGCCGGCCGATCAGCCGGTTGATCGCCACGTAGGCGTTCTCCGCGGTGACGGCGGCCGACAGATCCGGACCGGCGATCTCGACGCGCCCCTTCGCGGTGAACACGCGGAGACGTCCGTGCAGGTCGCGTTCCACATCGATGCGCAGGCGGAGGATGCGCGGCTCGTGCCGGAAAAGGCGTTCCGCCTTCGTCCGGAGCGCCGTCTTCATCGCGTCCGTGAGCCACAGATGGATGCCGCTGAGGATGAGCTTGGGGGAGTCGGTCTTGTGCGAGGGGAGCGGGTTCATGGGGAGGGGTGGTTGCGACCGGGCCGCGGCGCATCATGGCCGGTGCCTGGCCGGTTTCGGTCGGGAACAATGCCGCCGGGACGGGCCCGGGGCCTGGTTTCAGGAGGGAATCGCGACGCGACAGAGTCGCGTCCGATGAATCCGGCGGAGCGCGAAGCTCGCGCGGAAGGGGGCAGACGGGGCGCGGGCGGTTGAACGGCGCCCGGAAAAAATCAACCGGGCCAACTCACCGCGCCGACGCCGCAAGGCAGACGTCAATCCCCTGGAAGGATTGGCACTGCAAAAGAGGGGGGCGGCGCGTGATCATGGCGTGAAAGGACACGCGCACCAACGGCCCGAAATCCGGTTTTGTCAAGTCCGGCACGGGCGCGATCTCGCCCGCGGGCGTTTTTTGTTTTTCCGTCCGCCGCCGCGCCTTCGAACGCGAACGCGCGATGAAACGACGCGTTGAAAACACAGGCGCGAACGCGCACCGGGCCCGCGGGACTTGACAACGCGACTTCGCGGACCACTGGTTGGTGACGTGAATCCGAACACGCATCAGAAATCCAGCTTCTGCGCGCGCCTGCAACAGGCGGCGGCTCTTGCGTCATCCATCCGGCTCTGCCCGGAGCGGCCCGGCGCCGCGAGCTGAAGGCCGGCGCGCTTCGCGCGATCGGACCTTGGTCACGGCACCGGGATAACAAACAGGATTTTCTGACCGCGGCGCGTCCCCTCCGGACGTGCGCGCGCCCGCCCCTCTCACGCCGCGCCTGCGCGCGGATCCGCTCGAAACCCCTCCCCTTTTCCGCCCGCCGCGCGCGCGGATGCCGGGGCTCAGCCTGGCCTGCTCCCATGACCATCCTTCACGTTTCCGACTTCCACTTCAACCAGCGCTGGTTCGACTGGCTGCTCCGGTATGCGCCGTCGCACGACCTCGTCGTCCTGTCGGGCGATCTGCTCGATCACGCGGTGGCCACCCCGCAGCGCCGGCAGATCGAATGGGTCACCGCCTGGCTCAACGCGTTTCCCCGCCCGCTCTGCGTGTGCAGCGGAAACCACGACCTCGAATGGGATCCCCTCACGGAGCGCTGGGCGCCCGCGTACTGGCTGCGCGGCCTCGCCAACCCGTTCGTCCGGACCGACGGCCAGCGCCTGGAGCTGAACGGCCTGTCCGTCCTCAGCCTCGGCGCGACCACGCGGCCCAAGGGCGGCGAGGCCGACGCGTGGGTCGTGCACGCGGCCCCGAGCGGGACCCGCGTCGCCACGCACCTCTCCGGGACCGACTGGGGCGACCCCGATCTCGGACCCGCCGTGCGGCGCCATGCGCCCCGGCTGGTGTTCACGGGCCACGTGCACACGCCGCGCCACTGGCGTGAGCTCCAGCACGGCACGCTCTTCCTCAACCCGGGCCGGGAGGGAGGCGCCTCCTTCCCCAACCACATCCTCGTGGAAACCGACACGATGCACTGCCGCTTCGTGGGCGCCGACCGCGAGGAAACCTTCGCCCCGCGGTTCCCCGCCTCCGTCGGCCTCGTCGCCGACAACACGACGACCGCGGTCGCCTGACCGGCCGGCCGCTTCCCGCGACCCGCGCGCGCCCCTCCGGCGCGTCGCGCGGCCGCACGCTCCCCAACCTCCCTCCTTGCGACATCATGAATCACTCCCCCCTCTATCTCTCCCGCGACGACCACGCGAAGCTGCGCCGGCTGCTCGCCACCTCGCTCCACTTCCCCGGCGGCCTCGCCCTCCGCAAGCTGCGCGAGGAACTGGACCGCGCCACCGTCATCGATCCCCTCGCCCTGCCTGACGATGTCGTCGCCATGGACTCCACCGTGGCCTTCGAGGACCTCGGCTCGGGCGAAACCGAGGAATACACGATCGTGTTCCCCGAGGAGGCCGACGTGGCGCGCAACCGCATCTCGATCCTTGCCCCCATCGGCACCGCCCTCATCGGCTGCCGCGCGGGCGACATCGTCCGGTGGCCCACGCCGGGCGGCATCCGGAAGCTCAAGATCCGCCGCGTAAGCGCGCCCGCCGTCGAGGCCGGCGGCGCGCCGGCGCTCCTGGCCGCCACGCTGTAAGCGCCCCGCCCTGCCCCGCCCGCGCGCCGACGCCGGGCGGGCCGCCGTCATCCTCAACCCGTTTTGTCCCCATGGAATTCAAGAACCGCATCGTCATGATCGGACATGGCATCGTCGCCCACGCGCTGCTGCCGATGCTCGTCAAACACCTGCGCGTGCCCTGCGCGAACATCGTCGTCATCGACTTCGCCGACCGCACCGCGGCGCTGAAGCCGTGGATCGGCAAGGGCCTCCGGTTCTTCCATGAACGCGTCACGCCCTTCAGCCTCGCCCGCCTGCTCTCGACGCATGTGCGCGCCGGCGACCTCATCGTGGACCTGGCCTGGAGCGTCGACTTCTTCGACATCGTCCAGTGGGCGCACGACAACGAGGCGCTCTACGTCAACGCCTCGCTCGAGTCGTGGGATCCCACGGCCGAGATGCACCGGAAGCCGCTCATCGAAAAGACGCTCTACGCCCGCTACACGAAGCTGCTGCCGCTGCTCGAAAAATGGCGCGGCGCCGCGACCGCCGTCGTGGACCACGGGTCGAACCCCGGCCTCGTGTCCCATTTCGTCAAGGCCGGCCTGCTCGACATCGGCGCGGCCGTCCTGCGCGAGAACAAGCTCTCCGCGGCGCGCAGGCGCCGCATCGAGCGCCTGCTCGGGGAGGAAACCTTTCCCGAACTCGCCCGCGAACTCGGCGTGAAGGTGATCCATTGCAGCGAACGGGACACGCAGCGCGCGGACCAGGCCAAGTCGCCCGATGAGTTCGTCTCCACCTGGAGCCCCGAGGGCATGTGGGAGGAGTCCATCTCCCCGAGCGAAATCGGCTGGGGCACCCACGAGAAGTGGCTGCCGCCGACGGCGGTGCAGCCGGCCATCGGACCGGGCAACCAGATCGTCCTCCCGCAGATGGGGCTCAACACCTGGATCCGCTCCTGGGTTCCGAACCAGGAGATCGTCGGCATGGTCGTGACCCACGGCGAGTCGTTCGGACTCTCCCACGCGCTCTCGGTGCGGGAGAACGGCCGGACCGTCTACCGGCCGACCGTCCACTACGCCTACCTGCCCTGCAACGACTCCCTCGTGTCGGTGCACGAGCTGCGCGCGCGCAACTACGAGCTGCATCCGCGGACCCGCATCCTCACCGACGAGATCGTCACCGGCGAGGATTCGGTCGGGGCTCTGATCATGGGGCACCGTTTCCGCTCCTGGTGGACCGGCAGCACGCTGTCCATCGCCGAGGCCCGGAAAAAAATCCCCGGCGTCAACGCGACCGCCGTGCAGGTGGCCGCAGGCGTGCTCGCCGCCATCGTGTGGGCCGTCCGTCATCCGCGGCGCGGCCTGTGTCTTCCCGAGGACCTGCCCCATCGCGAGATCCTCGACGTCGCGTCTCCCTACCTCGGCACGCTCTCGTCGGCCCGCTCCGACTGGACGCCGCTGAGCCGCCACCGTCCGCATTTCGAGGAGCCCGACGATGTGCAGGTCGACCGCTCCGATCCCTGGCAGTTCCGCAACTTCCTGTTCCGGCCGTGAACACCTCGCGCCGGCCCTTTCTCCGCCCGACATGATCCTCTTCGCTCAATTCTCCTTCCCCTCGCTGGAAACCATGGGGCCCGCGGCGCTGGCCGCGGCCGCGATCATCACCACCGCACTCCTCGTGCGTCCGCGCCGGGTGCGCGGCCCCGCCCTGGCGCCTGCGCGCCGCCCGCTCGTCCTCCCCAGGGGCGTCGTCCGGTGGTTCGTCATCGGCGGGCTCGCCCTCGCCGCGCTGTTCGCGCTGGGCATCGACCTGCAGGGGCTGTGGTCCACGCTGGTCGCGGCACTGAGCCTCGTCGCCATCGGGTTCGTCGCCATGTGGAGCATCCTGAGCCACATGCTGGCCTCGATCCTCATCGTCGTCTTCCGGCCGTTCGAAGTCGGGGACCGCGTCGAGATCGTGGGCGACGATCCGGTGCTCGGGGAGGTGACGGACCTGAATCCCGTTTACACGACCTTGCGCACGGAGGACGGCGGCACGCTCCAGATTCCCAACAACCTTTTCTTCCAAAAGGTGCTGAAGCGCCACCCGCTGCCCGCCCCGCCGCCGCCGGCCGGCACCACGCTTCCCGCCTCCTGACCCCAACCCGCCGTCCCCATGCATGCCATCTCCCCTCCTTCCGACTTCCGCTTCACCAACTGCGTGGACTGCGAGGCCACGCTGACGCGTCTCCTCGGCAACCTCAGCGGCTTCGCCTACCGCCGCCACCATGACGCGCGGTGGACGATGGACTTCGTCAGCGAAGGCGGCCGCGATGTCACCGGTTACGACCCGCATCGCTTCATCGCCAACACGAGCCTCGCCTTCGGCGATCTGATCGCCCGCGCCGACCGGTCGCGCGCGGACGAATGCGTGCGGCTCGCGGTGGCGCAGCGGCAGCGCGCCACCGTCGAATACCGCATCCGCACCGCCCACGGCGCGTGGACGCTCGTCGAGGACCGGTTCGCCCCCGTGTTCAACGCCGCGGGCCAGGTGCTCGCCATCGAGGGCATCATCGACCGCGCCCGCCGCCCGCATCCGTCCTCCTGGCCCCGCGCGCGGCGCCCGCATCCGCCCGGCTCGCCGGACACGGCCCTTCTCCCGCTCCAGCCCGGCCCGGCATGAACGGACGGCAACCCCTCCGACCCCGTTTTCGCCGGCCCGCTCCTGCGGCGGTGAAATCCGCGGGAGCCATCGCGGCCGCTTCGAGCCGCGGTCGCGCCGTCTGCCTGGAGGCCCGGCCGGCGCCGGACTGCTGACCGCACCGGCCACGGCCCGCGCTCACCTCAACCCGGCCACGCCCGCACGCGAGGCCGTCATACCGTCGCGCCCGGACGGGCGCATCCCTCCACCCACCCAATCCAACATCATCATGAGTACCGAATCCCACTATGTTATGAGCAAAAACACCCTTCGCCGCATGCAGGGCTGGGCCCGCGCCGTTTACCCGGGCGACTGGCCCGACCGCTGCGCGGTGGTCAGCGAATACCTCGCGCAACTGAGCGAGGACGCCGCCACGGACCTGGTCCGCAAGGACTGGCCGGCCGTCTTCGCCGAGGCCGAGCGCAACTGGCCGGAGGCCTTTGCCGGCTGGCAACAGGGAGAGAACGCACAAGCCTGACGTCCGTGCATCCTGCCTCCCTCCGGGGGCAGGATGCTTTCCAGCCCGCTCCTTCGCCGCCAGCATCACCACGCCGAGCGCCACCTGTCCGCCCCGGTCGATCCGCAATGTCATCTATTAGTTTACATGCGCTTGGAGCGATTCGGACGGGAGCGTGTAGCGTTCAGCGCGGGAGCTTCATGATCTGGCCGCCGGCCGCGAGAAAGGCGCCGGCGCCATACTCCTGCCAGGTCGTGGCATCGTAGGCGCCCGGGGCGAAACCGATCGGCTGCACCCAGCCGAGACGGCCCTCGGCGTCGACGCACCGGAGCAACGCCGCCCACGTGCGCTCGGCGGCCGGGCGGTAGGGCTCCGCAGGCAGCAGGCCCTGGTTCACACCCCACGCGAGCGCGTAGCAGAAGAACGCGCTGCCGCTCGCCTCGCCATGCGCCTCCTCCGGATGAAGGAGGTTGGAACGCCACAGGCCGTCCGCGGGCTGCAGTTGCACAAGGCGCTCCGCCATCGCCTGGAACAGCGCGATGTACTTCGTGCGGCGCGGGTGGTCGGCGGGAAGCGCGTCGAGCAGGCGTGCGAGACCCGCGATCACCCAGCCGTTGCCGCGGCTCCAGAAGACCTTCGGGCCTTCCTTCGGGAACAGATAGCGCTGGTCGCGGTAGAACAGCCGCTCGGCGGGATCGTAGAACTCCTCGTACGAATCCCAGTACCAGCGGTCCATGGCCTCGGTGTAACGCGCGCCGCCCGTCGCCTGGCTGAGCTTCACGAGCGTGGGCGGCGCCATGTAGAGCGCATCGCACCACCACCAGAGTTCGCGTCCGGTCAGCGGTTTCGCGAGGAGCGCGTCCATCGTGGCCTTGATCGGGCCGATCTTGTCGTCGGACGGCTCCAGCGCGTGCAGTTCGAGGTAGGTCTGGCCGACGATGTGGTCGTCCGCGTGCCCGGGCCGCGGGCCGGGCTGCCACGCGTTGTCCGCGGACGTGCGCCGCGCGTAGTCGAGGCAGGCCGCATCGCCGGTGGCGCGATACGCCTCCATCACGCCGGTGAGGAACGCGCCCTGCACCCAGCCGCGGTTGCCGTGGCGATCCTGACCCGACCGCTGCGCGCTCCAGGGATGCGCCACCTGCCAGGCGAAAACCCGGCGCATCACGGAGACACCCGGAACCGTCACCGCAACGAGCGCAGAAGGTTCTGCGCCGGCGCATGGCCCGGCTCGATGGCCAGCGCGCGTCCCGCCGCCGCGCGGGCGCCGGCGCGATCGTCGAGCCTCAGCAACACCGTGGCCAGGGCATACGGATAGTCCGCGATGCCCGGACCCTGCCGCTCGGCGTTCTGCAGGGCGGTCACGGCCTCCGGCCCCCGGCCGCCCTGGGCGAGCAGCAGGCCCAGGTTGTACCAGGCGCGGGCGAAGGTCTCGTCGCGCCGCACGGCCAGCCGGAAGGAATTCTCCGCCTCGACCAGACGGCCCGCCTCCGCGTAGCCCAGGCCCGCCTGCAACGCGAGCGCGGGCGCCGACGAACGCGGCGCCAGCTCCGCGGCCCGATAATACGCCGCGGCGGCCTCCCCCACCCGGCCGAGGCCGACCAGGACCGCCGCCTGCGTCTCATAAATCCCCGGCGAATGGGCGTCCCACTGGAGCGCGCGCTCGATCTGACGGAGCGCGCCGTTCAAATCGCCGCGGTTCGCCAGATCCTGGCCCAGGCGGATGCGTCCGGCCGGCTGGTCGAGCGTGAGCGCGAGGTACGCATCGAGTTCCGTCCGGTTGGCGGAGCCGGCGGGCAGTTGCGCCGAGAGCGCCCAGGCCGCGTCCAACCGCACGAGACGCACCGGATCCTGCAACAACGGCCTCACCCGTTCGGCGGTGTCCGCGCGGCCGGAGAAAAAGCGCACGGCCGCCGCGCGTTCCAGCGGATGCGCGGCCTGCAGCGACGCCTCCGCCGCCGCGCGGCCGGCGGCCGCATCGGGTGTTTGCGGCAGCAGCGAGAGGTAGGTCGCGCGCCAGGCGGGGATGTCCTCGTCCTTCAGCAGCGCCAGCAGCGCGGCGGCCGAGCCGGGCCGGCCGTTTTGCGCGGCGTCGACCGCGCGGGCGCGGGACCGCTGCCGCGAATCGAGTTTTTCGCCATACCATTCGCCGGCCTTGGCGACGACCCAGTCCAGTCCCTGGTCCTCGTGGCAGCGGCTGCAGGCGTTGGGGATGCCGAGTTCCTGCGTGAGCAGCGGATCGGGCTTCAGCCAGCCGTGGTCGTGACGCGGCGCGCGCTGCATGTAGGTCGTGGTCGGCATGTGGCAGGCGATGCAGGCATTGCCCGCGCTGCCGGGCTGATGCCGCGAATGCGCGAGCGGATCGATCGGCGTGGCGCGCACGCCGCCGGCCATGACGCGCCCGGGGGCGGCGTGGCATTGCTGGCAGAGCTGGTTGTCGGCGGCGGGCAGGATCGTCTTCGTCGTGTGCGGGTCGTGACAGTCGAGGCAGGTGACGCCGGCGTGGCCCATGCGGCTGAGCAGCACGGAGGTCCAGTTGAAGTCCTCGTCGCGCTGCTGGCCGTCGGGGTAGAACGTGGCGGCGTCCACCGGCAGCGTGATGCGGTAATGGTCGTGGTAGTTGTCGCCAGGCTGGAAATTCTCCGTGAGCGCCTCGTTGCGCGCATGACAGGGCGCGCAGGTCTGCATCATCGCCTGGCGGTCGCCGTGGAACGGTGCGGGCGGGCCGGGCGCGACCGGTCGGCTTTTGTCCCCGTGGCCGGTCGGCATGGGGCCGTGGCACTGGATGCAGCCGACGCCGTGCTCGACCCAGCTCGAACGGTAGGAATCCGTGGCCTCGTCGTAGCGCCGCTGGTAGCCGGTCATGTGACACTGCGCGCACATGGAGTTCCAGTTCATGCCGCGGCCGGTCCAGTGACCCCACTCGCCCGGCCGACGGCCCTCCGTGCCGAAGACGTTGAACCATTCCTGCTTCGCCGGATCGAAGGCCATCTCGTGCGGCTGCCAACGATTGCCCGGCGCGGGCACGAGCGGCTGCCAGAGCGGTTTCTGCCCGAGCACGAATTCCGGCGCCGCGGCCCCCGGTGCGACGGCGGCGAACCCCTGCAGCGCCGCGGCATCCTGCTCCGCGTTCACCGGCCGGTTGGCCCGCGCATGATCGGTCGGCGCCCAGGCCGCATGGATCTCGGGATGACACTCGAGACAGGAGGCCGACGTCTGCGCCACCGCCTGGTCCACCCGCAGCCGCGGCGCCGGAGCCGACGCCTGCCGGCAGGCCGGCGTCACCGAGAGCAGCAGCAGCCCGGCCGGCCCCGCGGACAACAGGATCGGCAGCACACGGCGAAACGGGCCACGGGAAAAAAGCATCGAGACGCAGAAGCAAACGGTTCACCCCTCCGCTGGCAATGCCCGCCGTCGCGCGGCCGGCGGGCGGAGGCGGGGACGGCGATCCGCCGCCCCCACCCACCCGAACACCCATCAAAACGGGCTGCCGTCGGCCTTGGTGCCGCAGAGGGAGACCTCGAGCCCGAGTTCCGCGGCGAGGGCGGCCTTGGCGTACATCGCCAGATCGGCCTCCTTCGCGGAGTGCGCGTAGGCCACCTGGATGTGGTTGGCCTTGTGCCGGGCCATCAGCTGGTCGCGGCTCACCCCGTGCAGGACGGCGTGCATGATCGGCCACTGGCAGGTGGTCTCGTTCCAGCGGCGCTCGGTCTCGGCGCGGGGAAGTTCGACGACCTTGGCGCGGCCGAGGTCCATCCTGAGCTTCCGGCCCTCGACAAAGACGCGCGACCAGACGATCTCGCCGGGCTTGGCGACGCCGCGGAGCGAGCCGCCGCCGAGGCGGAAATACACGGGTGGTTGACGGTGTGAATCGGAACCGGCCCAGCCGCCGATGTGATGCGCGGGCGGGGCGGAACCGGAGATGAGGAAGACCCAGACGTAGTCGTCCGTCGTGCCGGACCGGTCGACGTCGGCCCAGCGGACGTCGTGCAGCGTGTTCTCCGGCGGCTGGCCAAGGGCGGTGTGAATGCGCTGCGTGAAGAGGCCGTCGAGGCCGGCGCACTCGTCCGCCTCGTTGAAGTGCGTGATCGGCTCGCCGGGGCGGATGACCTTGCCGGCGGCGTTCTTCACCGGCGGGCGGTCGCCGTTGTTGAGCGTGCCTTCGACGAGATCGGAGGCGGGCAGCAGGTCTTTCAGGCCCTGCTGGTACTGGATGCCGATGGTCTCGCAGCCGAATTCGTCGGCGAGGCGCGCGGCGGCGATGTAGGTCTTGCACTGCCAGAGCACCTGGGCCTCGGTCAGCTCGGTCTTGTCGTCGGAGCCGAAGTGGAAAGTGAATCCCTTTTTCCCGTACCACGCGAAGACCGCCTGCGCCTCGGCGTCGGGCACCTGCGTAGCGGCGTAGTACAGGGCGGACTGGGAGAGCCGCTCCTTGCAGACGCCGCAGGCGAAGAGCAGGTCGTCGGGGATGATGGCGTTGTACATGCCCATGCAGCCCTCGTCGAAGACGCCCATGATGGACTTGCGCGTGCGCAGGTCGGTCGCGATGCGCTTCGCCAGCGCCCGGGCCCGGGCGGGGACGCGGGCGCGCGCGAGCGGCTTCACGTGCGAGACGTCGTGCCTGAGCGCGCCGGTCTTCAGCCAGGAGCCGAGCTTGGCCCGGAAGGCCGGGGCCGCGAAATCCTCGCCCCACAGCGTGTGGTACTTCACGCCGGCCTTGGTCAACGAGCCGTTGAGGTTGAGCATGCCGACGAGGCCGGGCCACTGGCCGCTCCAGTTGGCGACGGTGAGGATCGGGCCGCGGTGCGTGAGCAGGCCGGGCAGCACGTGGTGCGAATACTGCCAGACCGCCTCGGCCACGATGAGCGGCGCGGTCGGGTCGAGCTCCGCGAAGACCTCCAGGCCCTCCTTTTGCGAGGCGATGAAGCCGTGCTTCAGCGCGGGCTTGTAGGGATGGCCGCGGACGACCTTGTAGCCGAGCGAGGCGACGGCCGCGCCGAGCTCCTTTTCCATGGCGGCCTGGCCGGGCCAGCAGGTCTCGTTGGAAACCTGGCGCAGATCGCCGCTGGCGACCACGTAAACGTGTTTCTTGGGAAGTTTTTTGGGCATGATGAGCGGGGGAAATCAGCGCGCCGCGGCCATGAGCCGGCGGTGGGCGAGAAAATCGGCATGCAGGCGGTGGAAGACGCGGTACTTGGCGGCGTGGAAACGGGCGACGGCGCCCTTCGCCGGCGCGATGACGCGGCCGGCGGCGTTCATCGCCTGCATGGCGGCGAGCACCGAGTCGTGACGGCCGGCGGCGACGGCGCCGAGGACCGCGGAACCGAGCAGGACGGCCTCTGGCTCCTTCGGCAGCACGAGGCGGCAGCCGGTGATGTCGGCGTGTTCGCGGAGGAAGACGGGGTTCTTCGTGCCGCCGCCGCAGACGAGCAGGGTGTCGATGCGGTAGCCGCGACGGTTCAATTCCCCGACGATGTGGCGCGTGCCGTAGGCGACGGCCTGGATGGCCGCGAGGTACTGGCGGGCGAGATCGTCGGCCGTGGCGGAAAGCGTGAGGCCCGAGATGACGCCCTTGAGCGTCGGGTCGGCGCGGGGCGAGCGGTTGCCGTGAAAATCGGGCTGCACATGCAGCGAGGCCGTGAGCGCGGCGGGATGGGCCGCCTGCTCCGCCTTCGCCAGCGCGGCGAGACGCTCATTGAGCAGTTCGTAGATCGTGCGTCCGGCGCGCTTCGCCTCCGCCTGCAGCGGCGCGGCGGCGGCGTGCGAAAAGATGACATGGTCGATGAGCGCACCGGTCGCGGATTGTCCGCCCTCGGTGAGCCAGAGGCCGGGCACCATGGCCGAATGGTACGGGCCCCAGATGCCGCGGATGAAACGGGGCTGCGCCGAGACGGCCATGTGGCAGGACGAGGTGCCGCCGATGAGCGCAAGGCGCCGGTTGAGCGCCGCGGGCGTCGGCGCGCGGGCGTCGAGCTTCGCCCCGAGCAGGCCGAGGCCGCCGGCGTGCGCGTCGATGATCGACACGCCGACCGGGATGCCCGCGACCAGACCCAGCTCCTGCGCGGCCCGGGCGGTGAGGCCGCGGCCCACCGGCTCGCCCATGGGCCGGACGCTGCGACCGATTCGCGCGAAACCTTCCGCCGCGAGGTCGCCGAGACCGATGGCGACGAAATAGCTGAAATCCCAGCCGAGCCCGTCGGGCCCCTTGTGCCCGAGGTAGGTCCACTTGCAGACCGTAGTGCAGAGCGAGCGCGTGTCGTCGCCGGTCGCGCGGTAGGTCAGGAAATCCGGCAGATCCAGGAAGCGCGCGGTGCGCCGCCACGCCGCAGGCAGGTTTTCCTTCAGCCAAAGCAGCTTGGGCGTCTGCATCTCGGGCGAGATCACGCCACCGGCGTATTTCAGCACGGGGTGTTTTGTGCGGTTGATGCGTTCCGCCTGCGCGAGGGCGCGGTGGTCCATCCAGACGACGACGTTCTGTTCGGGCCGCCCCGTGGTGCTCACCGAAACCGGCCGGTCGTCCGCATCGAGCGCGACGAGCGAACACGTGGCGTCGAACCCGATGCCCTTCACGTCCGCGGCGCGCAGGCCGGCCCGCTTCAACGCGGCGCGCACGGCGATGCCGCAGGCGCGCCAGATGTCCTCGCTGGACTGCTCGACGTGGTCGGGCGCGGGTTTCCACATCCGGATCGGATGCGAGGCGGAGGCCGCCAGGCGGCCTTTTTCATCAAAGAGTCCGGCCCGGGCGCTGCCGGTGCCGACGTCGATGCCGAGGTAATGGGCCATGGGAAAACAGGCGGGGAACGGGCGCGTTCAGCGGGCGGCGGAGAGCGTCTTGTCGGGCTTGATGAGCAGGACGATGAAGACGGAGAGGAGGGCGACGGCGGCGAAGGCGCCGAAGATGAGGTTGAGGGAGACGTGCTGGTCGCGGAGGGCGCCGAAGGCCCAGTCGCCGAAGCCGCCGCAGCTGA
>Ga0222425_100226_pt1 | contig 30060 bp, 30 predicted proteins | sample 2B1ome_2_FD_180089 | JGI IMG/M metagenome (GOLD analysis project Ga0222425, IMG submission 180089) | Enriched microbial communities from leaf-cutter ant dump, University of Wisconsin, Madison, United States - 2B150A (version 2) | ecosystem: Environmental > Terrestrial > Nest > Insects nest > Nest... | reverse complement strand
GAACCCATCCCCCCCGACCTGGACTTCCCCACGATCAGCGACGGCGTCGAAGGCATGGCCTTCATCGAAACCGTCGTGAAGTCCTCCAAGGCCGGCTCCAGGTGGATCAGGTTCCCGAAGCTCTGAGCAAGGGAACGCCAAGCACAAAGAGCGAGAGGCCAAGAGCCCCCAAACCAAGGGCGCCGTCCGGCGCCCTTTTTCTTTGCCCTCGCACCTTGATGTAGGGTGGGGTCGCCGGAACCCCGCCTGGCTCGTAAACGGCATCCTGTTCGTGCCTTGATGAAGGCGGGACTATCAGTCCCGCGAACCGCCCGCCCTACAATCCGCCGGGCGAGGAATCGTGAAATCGAGAACCGGTCATCGGGCATCTTGAAATTTGCAACCCGAGGGCTGGGGAATTTTCGATTTTAGGTGTCCGATGATCAGTTTTCACGATCCCTCCCGTGGCCCAGCTCCAGGCTCCAAGCTCCAATCCCCCGCTGGCGCTGCCGAAACTTTTGAATAAACTTCAGGTCACACTCGTCCTAACGCCCGTTCCCATGAAAACGTTCTCCTTGTTCACCCTCTGCCTCGCGCTGGGCTCCGGCCTGGCGGCCTATGCCGACGATGTGCCGGCCGGCGTTAAGATCCCCGAACCCGACCATCTGGTCTACCTGAGCTTCCTGCCCGAACCGTCGGAACTGATGGCTGACGCCAAGGCCAACGGGCTCGAAATCCTCCGCCTCGACAAGACCGCCGACCGGGTGGTCGTCACCTACAAATATCCGGACGGCCACACCGCCACGCTCGGCTACGCCCGTCTGGGTTCGGCCGGCAGCAACGACCGGGTGGTCGCCCGCACCCAGCCTCGCTCCACGGCCATGTACACGCAGGATCGCACCGTGATCGTGAAGGACGAGCCCGAGGTGGTCTACATCGAACGCGAACCCGTGGTCCGCGAGCGGGTGATCTACCGCGACCGTGATGACTTCTGGCTCCCCCTGACCATCGGTCTCGGCATCGGCTACGTCAGCGGCCACCATCATCACTACTACCCGCGCTATTCGCCTCGTGGATACTGGCATCGTGGCCACTGGAGGCACTGAGGGAGGGAAGTAACAAGGATCAAGTTTCCAAGTACCAAGAGAGGGCGCCTGTGGGCGCCCTTTTTGCTTCAATGCGACCCATATGGGCGTGCCTTGGGGGCGACCTTTGGGGGCCAAAAAATCGCAAAAATCGGCCGACTGGTGGAGGACCCGCGTCTCGGCGGGCCGCGTATTGATATAGGTCGAGGGCGCCGTGACTCCCGCTGGCTCATAAACAGTGTCACTCCCGCGTCGTAATATGGAGGTGGAGACTACCAGTCTTGTGGCTCGACTGTAGGAGGGGCTTTACGCCCCGACGGGTGGAACGCTCCGGCCCGTCGCATTTCTTCGACCCAGCGTGCCAAGGTCAGCCCGCTCGGAGTGACGGCGTTCTGGCCTACAGCCCGATCCCCATTTCGCGGCGCCTCTGGCTCCTTGCTCCAAGCTCCCCGCTCCCGATTTGCCCTCACGCGTGCTGACGGTCGTGGATGCCCTCGGCGATTTCCTCGAGCATCTTCTCGTTGAAGCGCGGGATGTCGTCGGGCGTGCGGCTCGTGACGAGGCCGTTGTCCACGACGACTTCCTCGTCGACCCACTCGGCGCCGGCGTTGCGGAGGTCGGTCTGGACGGAAGGATAGGAGGTGAGTTTCCGTCCGCGCACGACATCGGCCTCGATCAGGACCTGCGGACCGTGACAAATCGCCGCGACGGGTTTGCCGGCCTGGAAGAACGCGCGGACGAATTCCACGGCCTTCTTTTCCTGGCGGAGCGCATCGGGATTCATGACCCCGCCCGGCAGGAGCAGCGCGTCGTAGTCGTCGGGCCGGGCGTTTTCGAGGGAGACATCGACGTCCACGCCCTCGGCGGGTTTGTCGTGGTGCATGCCCTTGGCCTGGCCCTCGGCGGGTGAGACGACCTGCGTGAGCGCGCCGGCCTGGTCGAGGGCCGCGCGGGGCTGGTCGAGTTCGACTTGTTCGAAACCGTCGGCGACGAGGATCGCCACGCGTTTCCCGGAAAGATCGTGTTGGGTATTCATGCGTACCTCCGACGCACCCCGTCGCCCGCCGTTCCCCGGGAGATTCCCGCCCCGTCCCACCGGATTCGATCCGGACGCGAGATCTTAACCACGAATGGCTACGCATAAAGAGAGGGCCCGCGTCGCGCCTTGGATGGAGGCGAGACTACCCGTCCCGTAGCAGAGTAACCACGGATTGCACCGATGATCACGGATGACCGAGCCAGGAGCCTCGCGCAGAGCCGCAAAGGCGCAAAGGAGGGGAGGGCGGTTGGACGTTGGTCGTTGCCGGTTGAACGTTGAAAGTTGCACCTTGCTCCGTCCCCCGCGCTTCGCCTTTCTCACTCCGGGCCACGCGCCGGCGTTTTCCGGCGGTGAATGTCAGGTGTGTTTCCTCATGAGAGAGCCGTTTGTCCGTCCTTGGTTGGCCAAAGTGTTTTATGGGTTGGCCGTCTTGTCCGTCGCACTCGCCGTGCTGTCGATCGTTGGGCTGCTATCCCTCGGCTTCGGCGGTCGCGCCGGCCTTCCCGGGCATTTCTTCGCCGAGTCGGCCTTCTTGGTCGTCCCGTGGGGCCTGCTTCAAGCCGCCCTTCTCGCCGCCTTGGGCTTCATCACCGAGAAAGTCGCCAAGATCGAATGGAACACCCGCCCCGAAGGCTACGTGGAGCGGTGAGCAGCGTCTATTCATCTATCTACCCAAGGGGATCGGATACTTGGGGTTTAGCGGTGGATGCGTGCATGCAGTGCACCTCTTGGCCGATAAACCACGCACTGGGGTCCTCTGGCGATAGTGTGGTGCGGGATGTCACCTAATATCGCGTCCGCACTTGCGGCTCTCGCTTCTTCCCGCTGTCCTGCCGTAGCTCATGGCGATCAAGAAGTCCGAACTTTACTCCTCCCTCTGGGCCGGTTGCGACGCGCTGCGCGGCGGCATGGATGCCAGCCAATACAAGGACTACGTCCTCGTCCTGCTCTTCATCAAATACGTCAGCGACAAATACGCCGGCCAGAAATACGCCCCCATCACCGTCCCGAAGGGCGCCAGCTTCGCCGACCTGGTCGCGCTCAAAGGCAAGCCCGACATCGGCGACCAGATCAACAAGCGTATCATCGCCCCGCTGGAAAAGGAGAACCACCTTTCCTTCGGCGGCGTGGACTTCTACGACGCCACCAAGCTTGGCTCGGGCAAGGAGATGGTGGACCGCCTCACCGACCTCATCGCCATCTTCGAGGACCCCGCCCTCGACTTCTCGCGGAACCGCGCTGACGGCGACGACCTGCTCGGCGACGCCTACGAGTATCTCATGCGGCACTTCGCCACGGAGAGCGGCAAGAGCAAGGGCCAGTTCTACACGCCCGCCGAGGTCAGCCGCGTCATCGCCCAGGTGCTCGGCATCCGCCATGCCGCCACCACGAACAAGACCACGGTTTACGACCCCACCTGCGGCTCCGGCTCGCTCCTGCTCAAGATCGGCGACGAAGCCCGCCACGGCGGCAAGGCTGTGAAGGTCACCCTCTACGGGCAGGAGAAGGACAACGCCACCGCCGGCCTCGCCCGCATGAACATGATCCTGCACGACTACGCCACGGCGGAAATCAAGCAGGGCAACACGCTCGCCAGCCCGCACTTTCTCGATCCCGCAGGCGCGGGACTCCGCGCCTTCGACTACGTCGTCGCCAACCCGCCCTTCAGCGACAAGCGCTGGAGCACCGGCCTCCACCCCGACGAGGGTGGCAAGGTCGCCGACGACGGCACCGTCACCGGTCGCAACTTCCACCGCTTCGACGGCTACGGCATTCCGCCTACCAAGCAGGGCGACTACGCCTACCTCCTCCACATCCTCAAGTCCCTCAAGAGCACCGGTCGTGGCGCGTGCATCCTCCCGCACGGTGTGCTCTTCCGCGGCAACGCCGAGGGCGCCATCCGCCGCGCGCTCGTCCAGCGCGGCGTCATCCAGGCCATCATCGGCTTCCCGGCCAATCTCTTCTACGGCACCGGCATCCCCGCCTGCCTCGTGGTGCTCGACCGGGCCGGCGCCGCCGCCCGCAAGGGCATCTTCATGATCGATGCGTCCCGGGGCTTCCGGAAGGACGGCAACAAGAACCGCCTCCGCGAGCAGGACATCCACCGCATCGTGGACACCTTCGAGCGCCAGCTCGAGGTGCCGGGCTACTCGCGTCTCGTGCCCGTGGCCGAGATCGCCAGCCCGAAAAACGACTACAACCTCAACCTCCCGCGCTACCTCGACGGCACCGAGCCCGAGGACCGGCAGGACATCGACGCCCACCTTCGCGGCGGCATTCCCGACGCCGACCTCGACGCTCTGGAGCGCTACTGGAAAGTCCTCCCCAGCATCCGCCCGACCCTCTTCAAGCCCCTGCGCAAAGGCTACTCCGACCTCTGCCGCCCGATCTCCGAACTCCGATCCCTGATCTTCGAGCACGAGGAATTCACCGCCTTCACCGCCACGGCGAAGAAGCGCTTCACCAAATGGTGCAACGCCACCGAGCCCAAGCTCACCGGCATTGGCGCAAAGACCCTTCCCAAGGCCCTGATCGAGGAAATCTCCGAAGACCTGCTCGCCGTCTTCGAAACCGCCCCGCTGCTCGATGCCTACGACGTCTATCAGCACCTGATGGATTACTGGGCGGAGACGATGCAGGACGACGTTTACCTCCTCGTCGCCGACGGCTGGCGCGACGCCGCGCAGCCGCACCTGATCGTCGAGGACAAGAAGGCCAAGGCAAAGGCCCGGCCCGATCTCGTCGTCGGAAAGAAGAAATACCAGTGCGAGCTGATTCCGCCCGTGCTCGTCATCGCCCGCTGGTTCGCGAAGGAACAGGCCGCCGTGGACGCCCTCGCCGCCGAGGTCGAGTCCCTCACCACCCAACTCACCGAATTGGAGGAAGAGCACGGTGATGAAGAAGGCACCCTCGGCTCCCTCGACAAAATCACCCGTGCCACCGTCAAAGCCGCCCTCGATGAAATCTGTAGGGCGGGGTCGCCGAACCCCGCCAGATCCCCCGCCCGCACCCAACTGGTCGCCGAATCTGTCGCCCCCTACGGCGAAAATGCCGACGTATCCGACGCCACCATCCTCCACCGCTGGCTCGATCTCCACGAACAACTCGGCGACAAAAAATCCGCCCTGCGCGACGCCGAGGACGCCCTCGCGAAACAGACGCTGGAAAAATTCGGCAAGCTCACCGTGGACGAAATCAAGACCCTCGTCGTGGCCGACAAGTGGCTCGCCGCCCTCGCCGCCGCCGTGCAGGGCGAGGTGGACCGCGTTTCGCAAACCCTCACCGGCCGCATCCGCCAGCTCGCCGAACGCTACGCCACGCCGTTGCCCGCGCTGGAAGACGAAGTGGAAACACTCGCCGCCAAAGTCGCCGCGCATCTCAAAAAGATGGGGGCCGTATGGAAGTGAAGCCGGGCTACAAGCAGACCGAGGTGGGTGTCATTCCGGAGGAGTGGGAGGCCAAGCCCCTTGGCTCAGTTCTGAGCAAAGGGCGGCTTGGTGGTAATTACGCAAACCAAGATGTGGAGACCGAACTGCCCTTGATGAAGATGGGCAATCTCGGTCGGGGTTACTTCGACTTGAGTAAAGTTCAGTTCATCTCGCCCGGAGTGCGCCCGGAATCGGTGCATCGACTTCAAACTGGCGACGTGTTGTTCAACACCCGAAATACCCTCGATTTGGTTGGGAAAATCGCGATCTGGCGAGATGAGCTTCCGGCTGCCTACTATAACTCGAATCTTATGCGCCTAGAGTTTGACCCCGAACAGGTCTGCTCGAACGCGTATGCCAATTACTCTCTGAATACCGAGAGTGCGATTGCTCGGCTTCGGGCGCTTGCCACGGGAACGACGAGTGTCGCTGCAATCTACACGCGGGATCTGATGAAGCTTCAGGTTGTTGTTCCGCCGCTCCCCGAACAACGCGCCATCGCCGAGGCGTTGAGCGAGGTGGATGGGCTGCTGGGCGGGCTGGACCGGCTGATCGCCAAGAAGCGCGACCTCAAACAGGCCGCGATGCAGCAACTCCTCACCGGCCAAACCCGCCTGCCGGGGTTCAGGGGCAAGTGGGAGGAGAGGACTCTCGGTGATCTTGGCTCAACATTCGGTGGATTGACGGGCAAGACCAAAGCCGACTTTGGCGAGGGTTCAGCCCACTATGTCACTTTCATGAACGTCATGTCCAACGTCGTCATTGACTGCGGCGCGTTTGAGCGCGTGAAGGTCGCGCCGACGGAATCACAAAACCGCGTTATGAACGGCGATCTGCTTTTCAACGGCTCATCTGAGACGCCCGAGGAAGTCGCTATGTGTGCCGTGATGAAAGCCGACGTTCCCAACCTGTTCTTGAACAGCTTTTGCTTTGGCTTTCGGTTTCGCGACGGCGCTGGGGCAGACGGCTTGTTTTTGGCCTACTACCTCAGAAGCAAAGAAGGCAGGGAACTAATGAAGTCACTCGCGCAAGGTTCGACGCGCTACAACTTGTCCAAGGTTGCACTTCTCAAGTCACCGCTGCGATTGCCCTCACCCGCCGAACAAACCGCCATCGCCGGGGCGCTGGCGGACATGGACGCGGAGTTGGCGGCGCTGGCGCAGCACCGGGGAAAGACCCTCACCCTCAAGCAGGCCATGATGCAGGAACTCCTCACCGGCCGAATCCGGTTGGTCAAACCCGGCACCGCCGCGTAATCCCATGCTCAACCGCTTCGCCAGGCTGATGCTCGTCGCAACGTCGTTATCCCCGATCCTGGGTGCTGTCGCAGTAGCACAGATCGCGAAAGGGGCGCCGGTGAGTTCCTGGTGCTGGTGGCTGATTGTAGCCGTGCTGTTGGTTGTCGTGTGCTGGGGGCTCTTGCGCATCACCGCACAGTGCGCCCAGAAAGAGACGCTCAAGATCGTCGAGTTTGAGAACAACGACAAGGAAGTGCTGGCCTTTCTGCTCACCTACCTGTTGCCGTTCATCTCAACCGAAGACTTCGCGTTTGGCGACCGGTGGATGGTCGGTCTTTACGTCATGGCCATCATTCTGATGGTTGTCTGGCACGCCAACGCCCTCCATTTCAACCCGGTGATGGGGCTGCTCGGCTACCATTTCCATAACATCAAAACAGAGTCCGGCCGCCCCATTCTCCTCATCGGCGGAAAGCAGCTGCGTGGCACCGGGGTCGAGATCGACGCCGTGGAATTGGCCGACAATATTTACATCCAGCTACCCTGATAAAACATGCCCCTCCAGAACTTCCATCTTGCCGCGATCTTCGTCGAACCCGCAGGACTAACGCTGCGTCGCTTCCCGCTTCGCCGTGAACTCCAGGATTTCCTGGCCGAAGAGTGGCAGGAGCAATTCGATGAGTTTCAGGAGGGAGTGCGACCGATCGCCTTCGACCCAGGCTATACGCCCGAGGACGATGTAGTGTTCAAGATCGACGATTTCCAAGCACCGGAGTGGCTTACGCCCCGGACCAGTCTCAACGCGGCGGAACTCGATTCCATTGTCGGTCACGAAAACGACTTCAGGCATCTGGTATGTGTGCTGGCGTTTGCCCGCACGGCCCGGAGAGAAGAGGTAGTTTTGTTTCAGAACTTCGTCTCCTCTCATCTCATCAAACCCGGGAAATTCTTTTTCCAGGCCAACGGAACCTATATCACCAACAACCAGCCGGGCCTGACACTGGACCGGAAACTCACGGCGATGTATTTCCCGGGCAGTCGTCGGCTCCTCTTTAAGAATTTCCGCGCGACCAACACCTTTCTCCCGCTCTCTGACTACTTCAGTGACGCCTCCGGTGAAGAGATTCGGCAAATCCTTGCCCACCGTATTTTCGCTCCTGAGTCCATTGCCAGCGTGGATGCCTTGGCGACCAATCCGCCACAGTGGTTCCGAAAGCGTTTTGCGATGCTGCGGGCCTCAGGCGTGCTCGACGGCTACTCGGCCGAACAGATTCGCGCCAAGTCGTCGGGCTACGACGTCGAGGTCAGGATCGATCGCCACAAAATCGTTTTCCCAGCCGACCGGACGGCAGCCAAGAAGCTCCTGCAGTTCCTGAACGAGGAGATTTTTCGTGGTGCCATCACCGAAAAGCTCTATGAGACCAACTCAAAGCGTGAGGCCGGGGAATAGCTTTGTGCTGAACTGACATGAAGGAGGCCCAGCACACCGAGTGGAAGGAATCGTGGCGGGAAGATTATCTCCGCTGGGTGTGCGGCTTCGCCAATGCGGAGGGCGGCTCGCTTCATATCGGGCGGAATGACCGGGGCGTGGTCGTCGGGGTGGCGGACGCGAAGAAACTCCTCGTGGACCTGCCCAACCAGGTGCGGGACATTCTCGGCATTTTGGTGGACGTGAACCTGCGCCGGGAGGCCGGCTTGGAGTTCATCGAGATCCGGGTGGATCCGTATCCGCACCCGATCAGCTATCGGGGCCACTACTACCGCCGCAGCGGGAGCACGCTGCAGGAACTGAAGGGCCCGGCGCTGGATCGCTTCCTCCTCCGCCGGCAGGGCCGCACCTGGGACGGCGTGCCGGTGCCGGGGGTGAAGGTCGCGGACCTTTCCGAGGCCGCCATCCGCCGTTTCCGCGATCTGGCCCGCACCAGCGGCCGGCTCGATCCGGCGGATTTGCGGGCCGCCAAAGCCGCGCTCATCCAAAAGCTCCAGCTTACCGACGGCCGTTACCTCAAGCGCGCTGCCGTGCTGCTCTTTCATGACGATCCGGAGAAGTTCGTCACCGGAGCCTTCGTCAAAATCGGCTATTTTCGCTCGGAGTCCGATCTGGCCTATCACGATACGCTGCACGGCGACCTCTTTGCCCAAGCCGCCCGCACCATCGACCTCGTGCGAACGAAATACCTCAAGGCCGCCATCACCTACCAGGGCATCCAGCGGATCGAGCGCTATCCGGTGCCCGACGCGGCCCTGCGCGAAGCCGTCCTCAACGCGCTCGTGCATCGCGATTACGCCGTGGGAGCGTCCGTGCAGATCCGGGTCTACGAAGACCGACTGACCCTCTGGAATCCTTGCGTGCTCCCCGACGGCTGGACGGTGAAGAACCTGCTAGGGTCACACCCTTCGACGCCGTTCAATCCCGCCATTGCCAACGTGTTTTTCCGTGCCGGCGAGATTGAGACATGGGGACGCGGCATCCAGCGCATCATCGCCGCCTGCAAGGAGGCCGGCACACCCCGACCGCGGCTCCGCCTCGAACCCAACGGCCTCTGGCTCGAATTTCCCTTCGCGGCGGAATACCTGAAGTCCGTTCCGACCCCGCAAGTCACCCCGCAAGTCACCCCGCAAGATAAAGTGCTGGCTGACGAAGCGTTACAGGGTGTCGCCGACGCTTTGGCTATCTCGACCGCGCAAATCACCGCGCAAGTCACCACGCAAGTCAGCACCTTGTTGAATGCAGCTTCCATAGCGCAATCCCGCGGAGAATTGCAGCGAATGGTGGCATTGGAGGATCGCGAGCACTTCCGAAAAGCCTACCTGAACCCCCTGCTCCAGGCCGGATGGCTGGTCCCGACTATTCCCGAAAAACCCAACAGCCGTCTCCAGAAATACCGGCTCACCACCAAGGGCCGGGCGTGGCTGGAGCGGCTGACCAAACCATGAGCGACCTGGGCAAATCCGAGCGCGCGACGCAGGACCGCGTCATCGCCCTGTTCCTTGACGAGCTTGGCTACCGCTACCTCGGCGACTGGTCCGAGCGGAACGGCAACAGCCCCATCGAGGAGTCGATCCTGAGCACCTGGCTGGCCAAGGCCGGGCACACGCCGGAGCAGATTAGCCGGGCGATCTACCTGCTGCGCGCCGATGCCGACCACCCGACCCGCGGGCTCTACGAGAGCAACCGCGCGGTTTATAGCCATCTGCGCTATGGCATGCCGGTGAAGATCGAGGCCGGGGAGGTGACCGAATGGGTGGCGCTGATCGATTGGGAGCGGCCGGAGCGGAACGACTTCGCCCTCGCCGAGGAGGTGACGCTCCGCGGCGGGCACGAGCGCCGGCCGGACCTTGTGCTCTACGTCAACGGCATCGCCGTGGCCGTGATCGAGCTGAAGCGCGGCTCGGTGTCGGCCAGCGAGGGCATCCGCCAGCTTCTCTCCAACCAGCAGCCGGAGTTCAACGCGTGGTTCTTTTCGACGGTGCAGATCGTCTTCGCCGGCAACGATTCGGAGGGCCTGCGCTACGGCACGATCGGCACCGAGGAGAAGTATTTCCTGAAATGGAAGGAGGACGAGGCCGACAACGCCGGCTACAAGCTCGACAAGTATCTGCTCAAAATGGCCCGCAAGGACCGGCTGATCGAGCTGATGCACGACTTCGTGGTCTTCGACGGCGGGCAGAAAAAACTGCCGCGGGTGCACCAGTATTTCGGGGTGAAGGCAGCCCAGGCCCACACAACGGCCCTGAAGGGCGGCATCATCTGGCACACCCAGGGCAGCGGAAAGAGTATCGTGATGGTGCTGCTGGCGAAGTGGATCCTGGAGAACCGGCCGCGGGCACGCGTGCTGGTGGTCACCGACCGCGACGAACTCGACAAGCAGATCGAGCGGGTTTTTGCGGATTCCGGCCACGCGATTTACCGCACCAGCAGCGGGCGCGACCTGATGACCCAGCTCGGCCAAGCGAAGCCGCGGCTGCTGTGCTCGCTCGTCCACAAGTTCGGGAAGAAGGACGTGGAGAACTTCGACACCTTCATCGAGGAGCTGAAGTCCCGGCCCAGCCCGGCGGTGGGTGAGTTGTTTATCTTCGTGGACGAGTGCCACCGCACCCAGAGCGGCAAGCTGCACAAGACGATGAAGGCGCTCCTGCCCGGGGCGGTGTTCATCGGTTTCACCGGCACGCCCCTGCTCAAGGACGACAAGGCCACCAGCCAGGAGGTGTTCGGCGGCTACATCCACACCTACAAGTTCGACGAGGCGGTCGAAGACGAGGTGGTGCTGGACCTCGTCTATGAGGCGCGGGACATCGAGCAGACGCTCGGTTCGCAGGACAAGATTGACGCCTGGTTCGAGGCCAAGACCAAGGCACTCAACGACTGGCAGAAGGCGGCCTTGCGGGAACAGTGGGGCACGATGCAAAAGGTGCTCAGCTCGAAGTCGCGGATGGACAAGGTCGTGAGCGACATCGTGTTCGACTTCGGCGTGAAGCCGCGGCTCTCGAGCAAGAAGGGCAACGCCATGCTCGTGGCTTCCAGCATCTACGAGGCGTGCAAATATTTTGAGCTGTTCCAGAAGACCGAGCTGAAGGGCCTGTGCGCGGTCGTGACCTCCTACGATCCCAAGGCCGGCGATATATCGCTGGAGGAAACGGGGGCGAACACCGAGACGGAGAAGCAGTTTCTCTACAACACCTACACGGCGCTCTTGAAGGATGTTACTCCCAAGCCGGGCAAGACGAAGACCGAGACCTACGAGGACGAGGTGAAGCGGCTCTTCATCAAGGAACCGGCCCGCATGCGGCTGCTCGTGGTGGTGGACAAGCTCCTGACGGGCTTCGACGCACCATCCTGCACCTACCTCTACATCGACAAGTCCATGCAGGACCACGGCCTGTTCCAGGCCATCTGCCGCACCAACCGGCTGAATGGAGAGGACAAGACCTTCGGCTACATCGTGGACTACAAGGATCTCTTCAAGAAGCTGGTGAACGACGCCGGGACCGGGGCGCTGCAAGTTTATACCTCCGATCTGGCCGACGAGACCGACGGCAAGACCTCCGAGATTCTCATGCAAGACCGGTTGGAGAAGGGCCGGGAGAGACTGGACGGGGCGCTGGAGGCGGTGGCCGCCATTTGTGAACCGGTGCAGCCGCCGAAGGGTGACTTGGAGCACATCCACTATTTCTGCGGAAACACGGAGCTGCCCGACGACCTGAAGGCCCACGAACCGCAGCGCGCCGGCCTCTACAAGGCGACGGCCATCCTGGTCCGGGCCTACGCGAACATCGCCGACGAGCTGGCGCAGGCCGGTTACACGCCGGCCCGGGTGGCGCAGATCAAGGCGGCGGTCGACCGCCAGGTGAAGCTACGGGAGATCATCCGTCAGGCCAGCGGCGAAACCATCGACCTCAAGGCCTACGAGGCCGACATGCGACACCTGATCGACACCTACATCGAGGCGAAGGAGCCGCGGCCCATCTCGCAGTTTGGCGAGATCGGCTTGCTGGAGTTGATCGTGAAGACCGGCATCGTGGACGCCATCGGCACGCTCCCTGACGGCATCCAGGGCGACCGGCGTGCCGTCGCCGAAACCATCGCCAACAACGTGCGCAGCAAGATCGTGAAGGAGCACCTGAACGACCCGGCCTTCTACGAGCGGATGTCAGCGCTGCTGCGCGAGATTCTCGCCGACCTGAAAGCCAGGCGCATCGCCTATGAGGAATTCCTCAAGCGCATGGCGGAGTTGGTCGCCCAGGTACAGGCCGGCGCGGCGGACGACACTCCGGAGCCACTGAGGAAAAGCCCGGCATTGCGCGCGGTCTACAACCACCTCGAAAAGGAAGTGGTGAAGGCAGAGGGTTTCCCCTCTGGCGAATCTGAACAGGCGGCATACCTCGGAAGGATGCGCGACCGGTTGCTTGATCTGGCCACGACGGTGGATGCGGCGATCCGCGATGTGCGTCCGGACAACTGGCGCGGGGTGAAGCCCAAGGAGAATGTCATCAAAGCGGCTTTGCTCCCGCTGCTGAACAACGACGACGAGGCCGTCGAGCGACTGTTCACGGTCGTTTTTGCCCAGAAGGACTACTGATGGTCATGCAACTGGAGTTCGGTGGCGTGTCGGTGGATGTCCTGCGCAAGGACATCAAGCACCTGCACCTGAGCGTGCATCCGCCGACCGGGCGGGTGCGGATTTCCGCGCCGGAGCGGATGGCCTTGGATGCGATCCGGGTCTTCGCGATCTCGAAGCTTGGTTGGATCAAGCGTCACCAACATACGATCCGGGGGCAGGATCGGGAAACTCCGCGGGAGTATGTCGAAAGGGAGAGTCACTATGTGTGGGGGCGGCGCTGTTTGCTGACACTGGAGACGGCAGCCCGTCCGGGTGTGGTGCTGAACCACAACCGGCTGACGATCCGGACAAAGAACGGGGCGAGTGCCAGCCAGCGTCAGACCTTGCTCGACCGATGGTATCGGCGACAGGTGCAGGAGTCGGTGCCGGCCTTGCTAGCCCGCTGGGAACCGAGACTGGGCGTGAAGGCGAACCGGTTCTTCGTGCAGCACATGAAAACCAAGTGGGGCAGTTGCAACCACCGCGCCGGCACGATCCGGTTGAACACCGAATTGGCCAAGAAGCCGCCCGTCTGCCTTGAATATCTCGTCGTTCACGAGTTAACGCATCTGATTGAGCCGACTCATGGTCCTGCATTCTTGGGATTAATGGACCGCTTCATGCCGAAATGGCGGCACTATCGAGACGAACTCAACCGACTGCCTGTGCGGCATGAGGATTGGGTTTACTGACGGAAAGCCACCGCGCATGGAAACGGGCCGTGAGGAACGACTGAAGTTTGCGAAGCATTTCGAGCGGGCGCAGGGGTGGCTGTTGCTGGAGAACCATGCGGCGGCGGAGCGGGCGCTGCGGCTCATCCCGGTGGCGTTTCGGAAGCGGCCGGAGGTGGAGCAGTTCCGGGCTCAGTTGCATTTGTCGGCCGGGCGCTGGGCGCGGGCGGTGCCGCTGCTGCGGCGGCTCGTGAAGCAGGAACCGAACGAGCCGCAGTACTGGGTGAGCCTGGCCTTTGCCACGCGGCGGGCGCAGTCGATCGAGGAGGCGGAGCAGATCCTGGTGGAAGCCAGTCGGCGCTTTCCCCACGAGGCTGTCATCTGGTTCAACCTCGCATGCTATGCCACCCAGCAGGGCGATATCCCCAACGCTCTCGGCTTGCTCCGCGCAGCCGTCAACCGGGACGTGGCCTACCGCGATCTGGCCAAGACCGATCCCGACCTGGCGCCCTTATGGGCGGCTGTCAGCGCCGGGGGCATCGCCTCGCCGTGGGAGGATTGAGCGGCCGGCAGGCCGCTCAATCGGAGATCGGGTTTCGGCGTTCGGAGATCGGGGGCGGCGGGGAGACGGGAGCTTGGAGCATGGAGCGCGGAGTGGGGAGTGAAGAGAGGGGAGGGCGGAGGATAATTGCCGGATGTCAGTTGTCCGTTGCCGGTGATCGGAGACGGTGATCAGGGACTGGTAGTCTGAGATCGGGGTGGGGAGCTTGGAATTCGGCGGTTGGAGTGGTGCGATCGGCCTTGGCGGCGTGCGGCCGGATGGGTGCATTGACGTCGGGGGCGGATGGTGCAGCGTGGGCAAGTTACCCCGTGACACGGGTTTGATCCCCTCGTAACCCCCGATCCCATGACCTGGAAACACGCCCTGATTGCCGGACTCTACTTTGCGTTCTTCATGCTGTCGGCGTTCGCCATCCTGGCATGGCAGCGGCGGCAGAAAAAAATGCGCCTGCCCTTCGGCGACGGCCTGCGGTTGCTGCGGGGGCCGGGCGAGACGCAGTTGCGGCGTTCGCGGGCGTTCGAGGAGGACATGCTTGTCTGGGTCGTGGTGGCCGGCGGCATGCCGGTGCTCGTCGCGGCGGCCATGCTCCAGTGGGTGAACCGGATTCCGCCCGTGCTCCAGTGGGCCTGGCTGGCGCTTGTCATCGCGGCCTTCGCCGCGACGTTCTACTTCGCGGCCAAGTGGTTCGCGGGCAAGACGCGCCAGTCCTACAACCATTACCTCGGCTATTTTGGCGAACGCATCGTCGCGGAACACCTGGAACCGCTCAAACGCGAGGGCTGGCGCATCTTCCACGACGTGCCGGGGGAGGCGAACGGCCACAAATTCAATCTTGATCACGTGGCCGTCGGCCCGGGCGGGGCATTTGTCATCGAAACCAAGACACGCCGGAAGGGCAACGCCCGGCCGGGTTTCGATGACCACAAGGTTTACTTTGACGGCCACGAACTGGTCTGGCCGTGGGGGGAAGACAGCCACGGTCTTGCGCAGGCCGAGCGCAACGCCGACTGGCTGGGTCGGTTGATCGAGGATGAACTCAAGGAGCGCGTCGCCGTGGTGCCCGTGCTGGCGCTGCCGGGCTGGTTCGTGGAGCGAAAGCCGTCCGCGGGTGCCCGGCGGTGTCTGGTGGCCAACCCCAAGATCCTGCCCGACCTGCTGGCGAGCGCGCAGGACCGTCTCGATCACCAGCAAATCACCGCGATCGCGAACAAACTCGAAGCGCGCTGCCGGGATGTGGAGTATTGAGCGAGGAGCATGGAGCACGGAGCATAGAGCGTGGAGTTGGGAGTGAGGATGAAAGGTTGTTGTTGGTCGGCTCATCGTTGGCGGGGGATGGTGATTGGTGAGGAGCGACTGGTGATTGGGTGTTCGGGTGGTCACTTCGGCCTTGGCGCGGGGCGCGCGTTGAACAAATCTTGGCCTGTCCCCGGGGCCACGGGTGAAACATCGGAACCTATTTGTCGGCTTCCGTCTTATCCCATGACCACACCTCCGCCCCTCCAACCGTTGTTGCGCGACCAGCGCAAGGTCGATGCTGATCACCTGAAACTGCTGGCCGTGTTTCATTACGTCCTCGGTGGCCTCGCTGTGCTGGGGCTCGGGTTTCTGTTCCTGCACTGGTTCATGTTCCACGCGATCGTGGGCAACCCGGAGCTGTGGAAAGATGCCTCCGGTAAGGGAGCGACTCCGCCTCCGCAGCAGATGCTCACCTTATTCCGGTGGTTCTACTCTTTCATGGGCGTGGTGCTGGTCGCCGCCTGCGCGGCCAACATCGTCTCCGGTTTGTCCATCCAGTCCCGGCGTCGGCGGATTTTCAGCCTCGTTGTGGCCGGCCTGAACTGCCTGTGCCTTCCCTTCGGAACCGTACTCGGCGTGTTCACGTTTGTCGTCCTGTTGCGCGAGTCGGTGGTCGAGGTTTACGAGGCGGCGGGGCGGTAGACCTCTGCCTCATTCGGGACGATCGAAGCAGGAGGATCGGCAGTCCTGCCTTCAGCGGCGGCCCTCGGAGACGCGAGCCTTCCACTCTCCGTGTTCATCGGTGTAATCCGTGGTTAATGCGGTTTAGGGTTCGGAGCATTCGTGGAGATTAACGTGGATGAGTGGTCAGCCCTGCCGTGGTCTGGTTCCGTTCGATGTTTGGCCAGTTCAATCCGTCGCTAAACCGTGCTTGATCCCTTGTCGCTCCGGACCTCTGGTCGCGGGGTGTCGTCTTTGTCCGAGTACCATCGCATCCGCACGGTGCAGAGCTTCGCCGAGCTGGCGTCGGCGCGGTTTACAGACGGCGTGAACGCCCTCTGCTGGCCGCGGACGCTGCCGGGAGATTTCGGGGAGGCCGTGCGGGCGCTGGCGGACGAAGCGCCGCGAGACCAAGGCAGGGACATCGATGTGATTGACGAGGAGCGGCTTCGCGGCGTGGCGCTAAGTGCCAAGGGCAAAGAAGCAGTGCAGGTCCTCCTCGAGGATCTGAGGCTGCTGCGGGAGCAGGAGCGGGCGCCGGAATTGAACCTCATCCACGGCTACCTTCGGGACGAGGCGCCGGGGCCGGTGGCGACGGATGTGTTCTCCTGGCATGCCGACAGCGCGCCGGTCGAGGCCGATACCTGGCTCTGCACCTACCACGGTTCATCGAGCGAGGGACTGCGCAACGAGGACGCCGTGCGGCGCGTGGACGTGCCGGCTACTCGCTCCGAGTTGCTGAAGCTTTACGGTGGGGCCGACGACGCCGGGTTTCGGGAATTTCTGCACGAGCACTGCTACGATCTGCACTACAGGCCGCGGTCAGGCGCCGTCCCCTATTCCTTCGGCCATTTCAACCTTTGGCGGATCGCCGTGGACTGGCCCGGCAGCCCCGTCCCGCCCTGCGTCCATCGCGCTCCGGCGACGATTCCCGGCCAGCCCCGGCTGATGGTGATCTGTTGAGACGGGCTGGGCAGGTGAAGCACGAATGGACACGACGTGGCACGAATGGCGAGATGGAGGGAGGCGGGCGTTGATCGCAACGCGGGTCCCGAGCGGATTGAGGTCAATCCGCTCCACCTTCCGGCCCGGCCGATGACGGAACATTGGCGTGGATTCGCATGGATTCGCGCGTAACCCTCGGGCCGTTCCGATGCAAAAACTCTTCTTCATCATGATCGCCCTGACCGTAGTGTTCGTGCTGCTGGCGGTGTTCAAGGGGCCGCGAGGTGGGGCTAGGTAGAAAGGAGCGTGGAGCAAGGAGCATGGAGCAGGGGGGCGGGGGAGGGACGAAGGGCGGAAGGCCAAGCACGAATGGGTATCTGGTTCGCGGATTTGATCGGTGGTCATCCGTGCAATTCGTGATTCAAGCCGTCCGGGCATGGGACTCTTCCGTATTCGAAAAGGTCGAGGCGTGGGATGAGGGAATCCTGCTCCAGCGGCGGCCCGCAGGGACTCAGGTCCTCCGTCATCCGTGTTCATCGGTGTAATCCGTGGTTACCTCAATGGGGGTTTGGACTATTAGCGGATATTGGCGTGAATGAGCGGTTAACCTGCCTTGGTTGTTTCAAGCGGGTAAGCGTCATTTTCCCGGCAAGAAATGAGCATGAATGCCGCTTGCGCGAGAGAAGGCGGGCGGATTGGATCGGGGTGTCCCCTTACCCCGCATGAAAACTTCTCTTCGCCCGTTGCTCGTTGCCGCGGCCATGGCCGCGCTTCTCGTTTCCCCGGTGCTTCGCGCCGTGGATGCCCACTCCGCTCAGACCCGTGCTGACCAGGCCAAGGCTTTGCCTGTGACCACGACGGTCACCAAAGGCGAGCCCGGTCCGGACTACGGCGGGCCCTACGTGCTGACGGTCAAAAACACCTCTGCCGCGGAGTTGAAGCTCAAGGCGGTCGTTGTGCAGAGCATCGTGTCGCACAATCGTCCCAAAACCATCGAACTGCCCGAGCATGCGCTCGCGGCCGGTGGCACGTGGGCGATCAAGGATCTCGCGGTCGCCGACAAGGTGACGCTCAACGCCGCGGGTCATGACCCCGTCGTTGTCGTGATCGAGGCGGCGAAGTAATCCCCCATTGTTGCGGCAGCGCCACGTCGTTGTCGTGTGTGTTGTGTTCCCGTGGGCCCGGCCGCAAGCCGGGCCCCGGTTTGTGTAGGGAGCGCGGAGCAAGGAGCTTGGAGCAGAGAGGAGGCGTCGAACGTTGAACATCGAACATCGAACGCTGAAGGGCGGAGGATGGAGGACAGACCGCCACTTCGGAGAAATCACAAACGCCAAAGGTCCAAACGCTAAAGAAAGGGAGAAATCCGAAGGTCGAAGTGCGATGTTGGGTGTTGGTATTTATTGGGGATTTGGGCGCGGAGCGCCTCAATCAGGGGCTACGAAGAGGCGCGAGAAGGCGCGGAAAGTCTGGGGCGATGCGGGGTGTAAAGCCCCTCCCGCGGTCGAGCCGACTTGGGTGCGGGCGAAGACGTTTCATGATGATTGGTGGCGGATTTTTTTGGCGTTTGGCTTTTGAGATTTGGCCTTTGTACCCCAGCCGCCATGTAGGTGGCACTTATGGGCCAGAATCTGGACGAGCTTTTCGACGTGGTGGACGAGCAGGATCGCGTGACCGGGCAGATGCCGCGGCGCGAAGTGCACCGGCTGAAGTTGCGGCATCGCGCCGTGCACCTGCTGGTGGTGAACCGTGCAGGGCAGGTATTTCTACATCAGCGTTCGAAGACCAAGGACCTGTTTCCCGGCTACTGGGATTCCTCGGCCGCCGGCCACGTGGGCGCGGGCGAGGATTACGACGGCACGGCGGTGCGCGAGTTGGAGGAGGAACTGGGCTGCCGGCCGGAGCGTCCGCCGCAGCCGTTGTTCAAGATCGAGGCGCGCGAGGAGACCGGGCAGGAATTCGTGTGGGTGTACCGGGTCGACGCCGAGGGGCCGTTTACGCTGCATCCCGACGAGATCGAGCGCGGCGGCTGGTTCACGCCGGCGGAGATCGATCGCTGGCTGGTGGAGCGTCCGGAGGAGATTGCGCCGGCGCTGTTGTACCTCTGGCCGCGGGTGAGGGGGCGGCTGCGGGGTGAGCGCTGAGAGTTGGAGGCGGTGAGCCCGCACCCGGCTCGGACGCGATGGCGGTACCGAAAAGGCGGGGTACGGTGACCCCGTCCTACATCGCGGTAAGGAACCCGTTTACTGCGGGCGCTGGGCCTTGAGCTGGTTGAATTCCTTCGTGCTCATCAGGCGGCGGGGCAGGCGGCGCTCGGCCTCGCTGAGCAGGCGGTCCCACTGGTCGTCAGAGGGATCGAAGTCCTCCCACGAGGTGTGGTGGCCATGCTTGCGGCTGAACACGACATTTCCGCCGTGAAAGCGGGCATTGATCTGCCACTTCTTTCCGTCGTCGTCCTTTTCCCACCAGCCGAATTCCATGCCCATTGCCCGAAGGCAAAAGTGGCGGGTACCAAGTGGCAAGGACCAAGAAGCTGGGAGCTTGGTTGAACATCGAACCCTGAACATCGAACTCCGAACTTCGAACCTCAGAGAGCAAAACAAGAGGCGGAAATTCCAAACGCCAAAGGGGGGCGAAAAATTGGATTTCAGGGTTTGGGGGCGGAGTTCGGGTTTCTTTGGCGTTTGGAGTCTGGCGTTTGAGATTTTTCTATTCCTCGGATTTGGAGCCGGTGCCTCGAACTCCTTCCTCCCTGCTCCTGGCTCCTCGCTTCCAATTTCCACTGGCGGGCGCATGGAACCTGCTCAAGCATCTGACGTCCATGTCCGGATTCATGAAATCCTTGCTGTTCTGTCTCGCGGCGCTCGCGGTCGCGACGCCGTCTTACGCCCAATTGGGGCCGGAGATCGCGCGCCGGCACGCGGAGCGGGCAGGGGGGAAGCTGGCGGCGCTCAAGACGCTGAGGGCGGAGGGAAGGACCTTCATCGGCAGCGAGATGGTTCCGTTCACGCTGCTCGCGGAGCGCCCGACGCGCCTGCGCGTGGAGAGTTTTTCGCCCCTGCGCCGGGTGATCCAGGGGTACGACGGCCTGCAGCCGCCCTGGATCAGCCATTCGGAGTTCAACGGCGGTGCGGTGCGGCCCATGCCGGCGCCGGATGCGAAGGATTTCATCACCAACGCGGATTTCGACGGTCCGCTGGTGGACTATGCGGCCAAGGGCTACACGGTGGATTACGCCGGCGAGGACGTGATCGAGAGCCGCCGCGCCTTCAAGCTGCTCGTGATGAGTCGCACGGACGACATCTTCTTTCTGTGGGTGGACGCCGAAAACCACGAGGTGGTGAAGCGCGCGGTGTTTCGCACGAGCAAGCAGGAGCGCATGACGATCGAGACGCTGTTCAAGGATTTCCGCCCGGTGGCCGGCGTGATGCAGCCGCACCGGATCGAGACGGCCGCCAACGGCCGGCTGCTCTACGTGATGGTGATCGACCGCATGGAGCCGAACGTGACGGTGGCGCCGGAGAAATTCACGCAGCCTTGACGAGACACGCGCCGTCAGGCTTTCGCCGGGGCGGCTGAAGGCGAAGCCGCGCCCCGGCGCACCTCGCCCGGCCGCAGGCCGAACCGGGCGAGAAACACCCGGTTGAACTGGGACAATGATTGGAAGCCGCACGCGAAGGCGACGTCGATCACCGGCTGGTCGCCCTCCTGGAGCATGGCGCGGGCGCGTTCGGCGCGGAAGCGCGCGACGTACTCGACGAAGCGCAATCCCGTGGAGTGGTGAAAGGTCCGGCTCAGGTGCCCCTCGCTCACGCCGAGCCGGCGAGCGACCTCGGGCACGGCGATCCGCTGGGCGAATTCCGTGTGCACGATGCGGCAGGCGCGGTCCACGATTGCCGGCATCCGCGCCTCCACCACCGTCAGGCGCTCCGTAACCTTCGCGGTGAGGTGTTCCGCGGCTAGCTTGAGCAGCTGTACGAGGGCCTCGTGTCTCGCGGCAGGTACGATGGGCGTGCGCGCGCTCAGTTCCAGCAGCTCGTTGTCGCCCAGATCAGCGCCCGCCCGGCGCAGGAGATGGCGGGCGCGGTTCAGGTGCTGCCGGTCGGCCGCTGCCGGCAGGAAGCCGCCTGTCATCAGGTAGCCCACGGTCTGGCCGGCCGCGCGCATCGGCACGGCGGACTCGATCACGCCTGACTCGCACGTCAGGGTTGCCGGCGCCGTGTGCGCGGCCTCGAGCAGGCGCTGGCGGAAGCGCACGCAGACCTGCCGTCCGGCGGGGTCGCGCATCAGTCGCGCGCAAAGGGGGGAGTCCTCGCAGAGTGTTGCGCACTCTCCCTGGCCGAAGGCGCAGACGAATTCCGCCGCCACGCCGGTGGCCGCCCGGAATTGGCCGAGAAATTCCTGCAGTTCCGCGTTCTGGCGGATGCGTTCACCGAGGGCCTGGCGGATGATACGCGGCATATTCTGCGCTCAGAATATGCGCAGATCGCCGCGGGGGCTCCGCAGCATTTGTGGGGACCTGCGCGTTCCCTGATGTCGGAAAATGCCCGGAGGCGCTCAGAAACCGCGCAGCGCACGCACGCCATTTCGGTTAGTATCAGCAGGTCAACGCCAACCGTCATCCCGATCCCGGAATCCTCATCATGACCACCGCCACCCTCGCTTCCCGCGATCTCGCCGCCGCGCTGCCCTTCGCGCTTCCCCAGGAAGCGGCGGAGATCCTCGCCGCTTCTCCCGAGTTCGTCGTCGCGCACAACGTCGCCGATCTCGTCGCGCTTTCCACGCGTGACGCGGTGCACGGCTGGCACGAGGTTGCCTACGACGTGCCCGGTCGCGGTCGCGTCAAGGAAGCCCGGGTCTGCCGCGTCAAGAACGGCATCGCCGCCAACTATTTCGATCCCTACATGCGGCGGCGCGATCCGGATTGCATGGTGATCGGCGACCCGCGTCCGACCGACAAGCCCACCTACCAGGAGCGTTTCGGCGAGGATTTTGCCGCCGTGCGCGAGGAGACCTTCGCGTGGCTCAAGACCCAGCCGCTGGCCGTGTTCCCGTTCATCGCGGGCATGCCGGGCAAGGGCATGCACGCGGTCGTCATCGCGCCGAGCAACGCCGGATTCTTCGCCCTCGGCCTGGCGCTGCTGCAGGGCATCCTGTCGCCGGAGGAACTGCCCGCCGGCTTCACTCCCCGCGCGGTGATCTACGTGGCGCCGCCGTTCCGGCACACGCATTTCGAGGGCAAGCAGGTCGTCGTGCACAACCGCCGGGACCACCTGCACGAGCTGTTCAGCTACAACCTTTATCCCGGCCCCAGCGCGAAGAAGGGCATCTACGGCATGCTGCTCAACCTCGGCGAGGAGGAGAACTGGAACACGATCCATTGCTCCACCGTCCAGGTGATCACGCCCTACCACAACAAGCTCGTCATCGCCCACGAGGGCGCGAGCGGCGGCGGCAAGAGCGAGATGCTCGAGCAGGTCCACCGGCAGCCCGACGGCAGCCTGCTGCTCGGGCGCAACCTCATCACCGGCGACGAGCGCCTGCTCACGCTGCCGCGCGGCTGCGACCTGCGCCCGGTGACCGACGACATGGCGCTCTGCCACCCCTCGCTGGAGAAGGGCCGCGGCAAGCTCACGGTCCTGGACGCCGAGGACGCCTGGTTCGTGCGCGTGAACCACATCAACCGTTACGGCATCGATCCGCACCTTGAGGAACTCACGCTCAACCCGAAGGCACCGCTGCTCTTTCTCAACATCGACGCGCATCCCGGCGCGACGGCGCTGATCTGGGAGCACATCGAGGATGCGCCCGGCAAGCCGTGTCCGAATCCGCGCGTGGTGATCCCGCGCCAGCTGGTGCCGGACATCATCAACGGTCCGGTGGACGTGGACATCCGAAGCTTCGGCGTGCGCACCCCGCCATGCACGCGCGACAATCCGACCTACGGCATCCTCGGCGTCTTCCACATCCTCCCGCCGGCGCTGGCCTGGCTCTGGCGCCTCGTGGCTCCGCGCGGGCACGCCAACCCGAGCATCGTCGGCACCGAGGGCATGTCCTCCGAGGGCGTCGGTTCCTACTGGCCGTTCGCCACCGGCCGGCGCGTGGACCAGGCCAACATCCTGCTCAACCAGATCATCGAGCGGCCCGAGGTGCGCTACATCCTCGTGCCGAACCAGAACATCGGGGCCTGGCAGGTGGGCTTCATGCCGCAATGGGTCGCCCGCGAATATCTGGCCCGCCGCGGCAGCGCGCGGTTCAGCCGCGAGGAGGTCAAGGCGTCGCGCTGTCCGCTGCTGGGCTACACGCCGCACAAGATCGTTGTCGAGGGTCGCACCGTCGGCTCATGGTTTTTCGAGGTGGACCAGCAACCCGAGGTGGGCGAGGCCGCCTATGATCGCGGCGCGGAGATCCTCAACGAGTTCTTCCAGCGAGAGCTCGCGGCCTTCCTCACGCCGGAACTCCTCCCGCTCGGCCGCCGCATCATCGAGCTCTGCCTCGCCGGCGGCACGCTCGAGGATTACGAGGCGCTGATCGACCACGAGACCATCATCCCGGAGGATTGAGCGGTCGCGTGGCATGGAACACTACCGGCTCAGCCTGAACCGCGGGCGACGTCCGTCCTTCGACGAGGCGCCCGTCGCCTGCCGGCGCCGCGCCTTCGGGGTGGATTACCTGAGGATCCGCGGCATGCAGGGGGGCGAGCTGTATTTCACCCGCACCGGCTGGGCGATCGCCCCTTCGCTGCTGCCGCGGGTGTGGTTCGACAACGAGCGTTTCCGGCGCGTCGGCAAGGCGCTGCACAAGGCCACGGGCTCGGTCTACCTCGTGCCGGTGCCGCATCCCGCGCGCGGGCGCACGGGGGTGGTGGTCAAATTCTGCCGCTTCGCGCAGGACGTCGGTTGCACGCGGATCGAATCCGGGCTGCTGCCACCGGAAGCGGCGGAGCGCGTGGGCGCCGCCGAGTTTGCCGGGCCTTTCGAGGAATTCGGCCTGGTCGCCCGGTTGCGCGCCTACCGCGGTTCTCGGGGCGTGCGTTTCCGCACCATGATGCCGCTGGCGATCTACTGTCCGCCGACGCACTACGCCCCGTGGCAGCTCGGCCGCGACCAGTCCCGGTACTGGCGTTATGATTACGCCCTCGATGCCGGCCAGGAGGCCATGCCGGCCGGCCGGCGCATCGTCCATCATTGGGACCGGATCTACGTGCTCTTGTACCAGTGGATCGAGGGCGTCGATCTCGAGGAGGCGGGCGTGAACAACCTGATGCCGGTGGAGGACGTGAGCGCTTTCACGCTGCAGGTGTCCCGTGATTTGCTGGCCGCCGGGTATGCGGTGCTCGATCACAAGGCGCGCCACATCATCGTGCGGCCCGACCTGGAAACCGGCCGCCTGATCCGCCACGGCGGGCGCATCGTCCATGCGCTGATCGATTACGAGCTGCTCGTGCCGGTGACGCGGATGGCGCCGGCCGGGGCCGGAAACGCGGTTGATGCGAACGGTGGAAGCGGGTGAGCGTGCCGTCCGACGGACGAGCCTGAGGGATCGCTCAATCCTTCGACAACTCGCCCGCGCGGCGGGCGGCGGCGGCGATGGTTTCCTTGAGGGTGTCGCGGAACTGGCGCCGGCCGAGGACCTGCAGGCCGGCGAAGGTCGTGCCGTTGGGCGAGGTGACCTTGTCGCGCAGGGCTTCGGGCGTCTGGCCGGTGCGGGCGAGCAGGCGGGCCGAGCCGAGAGTCGTTTCGAGGGCCAGCGTCGCGGCGGTGTCGGCGGGCAGGCCGGCGGCGATGCCGGCGTCGCGGAGGCCGGCGACAAATTCAAAGAGGAAGGCCGGGCCGCTGCCGCCGACTGCGGTGAGGGTGTCAAAATAAGACTCGTCGAGGGCGAGGTGGTGTCCGAGGGCCTGGAGGATGCGTTCGACCAGCGCCTGGTCGGCGGGCGCGAGCGGTGCGAACGAGCAATAAGGCGTGATGCCCGCGCCGATGGCGGCGGGCGTGTTGGGCATCGTGCGGATGATGTTTCGCGCGTGGGGGAAGGTGCGGGCGAGGGTGGCGAGCTTCTTGCCGGCGAGCACGGAGAGCACGAGCTTGCCGCGGGTAAGCTCGGCGAGACGCGGGTCGGCGTCGGCGAGGGTCTGGGGCTTGAAGGCGACGATGACGGCGTCGGCCGGGCCGAGGAGCTTCGCGAGGTCGGGCTCGTGAGCGATGCCGGTGGCGGCGGCGAGGCGCGCGGCGGATTCGCCGCCCTTGCTGGTGCAGGCGAGGTCGGCGGGCGCGAAGCTCTTGGCGTCAATCAGGCCGCGGACGATCGCGGACGCGAGGTTGCCGGAACCGAGGAAGGCGAGGGTGGCGGGCATGGAGGACAAGCAGGGAACAAGGAGCTGGGAGCGCGGAGCGGGAGGTGGGCGAACCAGGTAACCAGGGAGTAAAACGTCAAAGGCCAATGGGCCAAACGCCAAAAAGGAGGGAAATCCGAAGGTTCAAAAGGAATCGAAAGAAGCGCGTGCCTGGCGTGGGCCTGACGACTCATTCCGGATCATTCCTCTCTCCGGCGCTGCGGGACGCCGGTCAGCGGTTCCGGCGTTCGACCGGGTGGCGGATGGTCGTGATGGCACCGCCACCGGGGCGGTCGCCGAGGGTGACTTCGCCGCCCATGTTGCGCATCGAGTGGCGGGCGATGGTGAGGCCCATGCCGACGCCGACGGTGTGCTTGGTGCTGGTGAAGGGCTCGAAGGCGTGTTCGCGGATCTCGGGGTCGATGCCGCGGCCGTGGTCCTCGACATGGATCAGCACGAAGCGGCCCTCCTCGGGCTTGTCGATGACCTCGGTGCGGACGTTGATCGGGCGCTGGTCGTCGGGCGCGTCGCCGTAGCTTTCCCAGGCGTTGATGAGGGCCTTGGAGAGGATTTCCTCGAACACCTCGACGTTGGTGTCGATGAGGAGTTCGCCGGCGCCGTTTTCGACCGTCACGGGCTGGTCGATCTTGTGCTCGATCTGGTAGCGGCGGAGGCCGCTGTCGATCATGCGGGCGAGATTGGCGCGGATCAGCGGCGGGCGGTTCTTCACCACGAGTCCGGTGAGCTGCTTGATGATGCCGACGATGCGGTTGACGGCGTCCTCGAGGTGCTGGGCGTTTTTCTTCACGAGCTCCGGCTTGTCGTGGTAGGCCTTCACGAGGTCCACGTAGCCGATGACGACGCCGAGCAGGTTGTTGAGATTGTGGGCGATGCCCTGGGTGACGGCGCCGATGGTGGCGGCGCGGCGGGAGTCGCCGAGGCGGCGCTGGAGGTCGACGAGCTCGCGGTTGATCTGGACGAAGCGCAGCTGCGTCTGCACGCGGGCGAGGGTTTCGTCGAGGTCGATGGGTTTCGTGATGTAATCCACGGCGCCGGCGCCGAGGCCCTCGATCTTGCCCTCCTTGGAGGTGCGGGCGGTGATGAAAATGATCGGGATGGACTTGGTCTCGTCGTCGGCCTGGAGGCGGGAGCAGACCTCGATGCCGTCCATCTCGGGCATCATGACGTCGAGCAGGATGAGATCCGGTTTGTCGGTCTCGACCAGATTGAGGGCTTCCTGGCCGGAGTAGGCCGTTGCCACACTCATGCCCTCGCGCTCCAGCTTGCGTTTCAGGAGCTGGACGTTGATGGGCTGGTCGTCGACGACCAGGATCTTGGGAGCGGCCATGATTTAAGTGCCTTCGATGAAAGGCGTTTGGCCGGCTCTGGCAAGAACCAGTTATGACCGCCGGAAGAACGGAAGGGCCCGGCCGCACGCTCGCGGCGGCCGGGGCGGCGGATCAGGCTTTCGCGGCGCGGGATTTGCGCCACTCCTTGATAAACTCGATGACGATCGGGACGACCGAGAGCACGATGATCGCGACGATCACGAGCTTGAAGTTCTTTTGCACGAAGGGCTGGTTGCCGAAGAGGTAGCCCGCGTAGGTGAAGAAATAGATCCAGACGAAGCCACCGATGATGTTGTAGGCGATGAAGCGGGAATAGGTCATCGCGCCGACGCCGGCCACGAAGGGCACAAAGGTGCGCACGATGGGCACGAAGCGGGCGAGAATGACGGCCCTGCCGCCGTATCTTTCGAAGAATTCGTGGGCCTTATCGAGGTGCTTCCTGCGGAGCCAGATCGAATCCTCGCGCTTGAAGACGGCGGGGCCGATCTTGTTGCCGATCCAGTAGTTCAGCGTGTCGCCGATGACGGCCGCCACGAAGAGCAGAAGCGCCATCGTGTGGACGTTGAGGCCGGTCTCCGGCTTGGCGCAGAAAGCGCCGGCGGCGAAGAGGAGCGAGTCGCCCGGCAGCAGCGGCATGACCACGAGGCCGGTTTCGGCGAAGATGATCAGGAACAGGATGACGTAGGTCCACAGGCCGTAGGCCGCGATGATCTCCGCCAGGTGGCGGTCGATGTGGATGATGAAATCGATGAGTTTCTTCGCGAGGTCGAACATGGCGGGCAACAAAAAGGGCAGGGTCGTCGTGCGATCCTGCCCGGGGGAAGAGAGGGTGGCGGCTTAGACGTCGGGCTTGGTCTTGCGGAGACCCTGCACGCGATCGCCTTCCTTCCACTGGCCGCGCTTCTTCAGGATGGCCACGCGCTCAAAGCGCTTGAGGACGTTGCGTTTGACGACGAGACCGCCGCCGGAAGGCTTGAGGCTGGGATGCTGGGACATGGTAAAGGTGTCTGGTTAAGGTGATTTTGTCTGCGTGAAGGGGCGGGGTGTAGAGTTCGCCATTGCCCATGACAAGTATTTTTCGCCCACCGACTCGGCATTGACCTCGATCCATTGGGGCGTGGCGTAGGGGTGATGGTGGTGAACCCAGGCGCTGAGCGCCGAAGCGTTGGCAGGCAGGTATTTGAACCAGATGCGGAATTCCTCGGCTTGCTCGAGTTTGCCCTCCCAATGGTAATGGGAAGTGATCGGGCCGTCCACCTGGGCGCAGACGGCCAGCCGGGTCTCGACGGCACCCCGGGCCAGACGGTCGGCGTCGGCGCGGGTGGCGGTGGTGGTCCAGGCGACGAACATGTCGGAAGTTTCACGTCTCCGGCGGTTTCCGCAAAGCCTAAATCGGAATGCCGGCGGAACCGGAGGACGATCCGGGGTGCGGGAGCGGAAGGCCCCGCCTTGCAATTCGCCCTTGACGCTCCCGGAGGGGGACCTTCCTCTACTCGTTCCCATTTTTCAGCCCATGAGAGACGAATACATCCGCGAAGCCCAGAAGACCATCCAGGACCCGAACGTCCTCATCAACGTCGTGTCCCGCCGGGTGAAGCAGCTGCGTCGCGGCAGCCGCCCGCTCGTGGAGTCGCTCGAGAAGCTGAGCCCCGAGGACATCGCGCTGCGCGAGATCGCCGAGGGCAAGATCAGCTTCGAGCTGCACACCGCCTGAGTGCGGTGCGGCGCGGCCCTCCGGCGCGCTTCACCTGCCAACTTCCGCGAAGCGAGGCCCCGGGCCTCGCTTCTTTGTTTGCCGCCCCGCGCCGTCCGGCGCATCACTCAATCCCCGCCATGGCCGCCAAGGCACACGACTCCGCCCGCTACACCGAGATGCGCAACCCGAAGGCGCTGCGGGATTATTTTGTCCACGACAGGTTCGAGGCGGGGATCAAGCTGGCCGGCACCGAGGTGAAATCCATCCGCGCCGGCAAAGCCCAGCTGGCCGACGCGTTCGCCCGCATCGAAAAGGGCGAAGTCTGGCTCCACGGCGCCTACATCGAGGAGTATTCGCACGCGGGCATCTCGCAGCACGCCCCGCGCCGTCCGCGCAAGCTGCTCCTGCGCGCCTCCGAGATCCGCAAGCTGCAACAGGAGGTCGAGACCGCCGGCCGCCAGATCGTGGCCCTGCGCCTGTATTTCAAGGAAGCGCTCGTGAAAGTTGAGATTGCCACCGCCACCGGCAAAAAGCAGTTCGACAAGCGCGAAGACGTCAAAAAACGCGAACAAAACCTCGAAGCCCGCCGCGCCCTCCACACCCGCCGATGACCAAGCCCGCCTCCCGCTCCCGCCGTCTCCCCCACACCGTCACCGTTCGCGTGCCCGGCAGCACGTCCAATTGCGGCGCGGGCTTCGATTCGCTCGGCATGGCGCTCAGCCTCTACAACGAGATCACGCTGACGCGCGGCGACTGGCGCGGATCGCGTCCCGGCGGGCCGAGCGACACGCACGGCCTTGACATGGCCGACGAGGCGGCCGGCCTGTTTTTTGTCCGCGCCGGCGTGGATGAGGTCGGCTACACGCTTTCCGTGCGCGGCGAGGTGCCGATGTCGCGCGGCCTCGGCTCGAGCGTGACCCTGCGCGCCGGCGTCGTCGCCGCCCTCAACGAGCTCACCGGGGCGAAGCTTTCCAAGGACGACCTTTGCTCGCTCGTCACCCAGCTCGAAGGACATCCCGACAACGCCACGCCCGCCGTGATCGGCGGTTTCTGCGTGGCGCGCTGCGACGCGCATACCGGCGAACTGCTCGGCGTGCTCCGCAAGCCCATCGGCAAGGAGCTCTGCTTCGTCGTGGCCTCGCCGAATCAGGAACTCGAGACCAAGAAGGCGCGCGGCATCCTGCCGAAGGAGCTGCCGTACTTCGACGCGGTGAAGAGCGTGAACAGCGCGACCTACGTCGTGGCGGCGTTTTTGTCGGGCGAATACGACCGCCTGCGCCATGCGGTGAAGGATTTCCTGCACGAGCCCTACCGCCTGCCGCTGATTCCCGGCGCCAAGCCCGCGATCGAGGCAGGTGTGGCCGCCGGCGCGCTCACCGGCTGGTTGAGCGGCAGCGGTTCGAGCGTGCTTTGCGTGGCGCGTCCGAAGGATGCCGCCAAGGTCGGGCGCGCCATGGTCGCGGCCTTCGCGCAGCACAAGCTCTCCGCCACGGTGCACGCGCTTCATGCCGACAACGACGGCCTGGAGATCGTGAAGTCGGAGTGAGCGTCGTTGGGCTGTAGCAACTGTCTTGCTCAGGGAGGAGGAGAGTCGACCTTGAGCAAGCGGTTGAGGAAGATGAGGAGTTTTCTGGCGACGGCGATGAGGGCGAGTTTGGGTGGTTTGGCGTTGGAGCGGAGGC